>Ga0066640_10000263_pt1 | contig 30317 bp, 26 predicted proteins | sample CryGeyCG2114_020_2_FD_59505 | JGI IMG/M metagenome (GOLD analysis project Ga0066640, IMG submission 59505) | Groundwater microbial communities from aquifer - Crystal Geyser CG11_big_fil_rev_8/21/14_0.20 | ecosystem: Environmental > Aquatic > Deep subsurface > Groundwater | place: USA: Utah... | reverse complement strand
TGAAATTTAATTTCCCTGAAAATAACAAGCCTATTGAAAAAACCTTTCTTGATTGTGTGTTTTCTTTAAGGAAATGCGGATTTAATGATAAGAGGGGTTTTCCAAAGAAAGATGCGCTTGTGTGTGTTGTCGGTATAGGGAATGGAACAGGCTCAGATAATCCTTGTCTCAAGATTGGGGAATTGTCAAGATTTGAGGATTTTTATAAGAATACAAAAAATGAGAGCTTCGGTAATTATACCATTCTTACTATAGAAAGATCTGAAAAACTTGTTAAGCTTTCTGATTTTGTTTTTTCATTTATAGCAGGACTTGGGGTAAAAGATGTTTTTGCTGTTTGCGGCGGAACAGCTATGCACTTGGTTGATTCGCTTGGAAATAACAAGGATTTGAATTATATCGCCACTCATCATGAACAGGCGGCCAGCATGGCTGCAGAAGGATATGCTCGTATTTCAGGCAAACCAGGCGTAGTACTTGTAAGTTCGGGGCCAGGCTCTACCAATACCATAACAGGCTTGTATGGGGCATGGGTAGATTCAATCCCCATAATTTTTATATCAGGTCAGGTTGTTACTGATACCCTCTCGCGAGGCACAGGCCTCAGGCAGTTTGGTGTGCAGGAGGCAGATATTGTTAAGCTGGTCAAGCACATGACCAAATACGCAGAGACCATTACGGATCCAAAACTAATAAGATATTGCTTGGAGAAAGCAGTTTATATGGCTACGAACGGAAGACCTGGCCCTGTTTGGCTGGATATCCCTTTGGATGTCCAGAGTAAGCTTATAGATTGCAATGAGCTTGTTTCGTTTGATGTCTTAGAATTAGGACGGGAAGGCCATAAACCAGAGCTTTTATCCAAGATTAGCGAGTGCATGGACTTATTGAAAAAGGCAAAGAGGCCGGTGATAATAAGTGGTAATGGTATTAGATTATCTAAAGCAGAGAAAGAATTTCTGCAAATATTGGAAAGATTACGGATACCTGTGGTCTCGTCGTGGGCTACGATTGATATTGTCCCTACAGGTCACGAGCTCTACATAGGGAGAAGCGGCATTATGGGCGATAGGGCAGGGAATTTCGCTGTCCAGAATGCAGATCTATTGCTTATCATAGGCTCCAGAATGTCTATACCGCAGTTAGGGTATAATTACAGTACATTTGGCCGCGAAGCGAAAAAGATAGTTGTTGATATAGATGAATCAGAATTAAAAAAACCATCCATAGTCATAGATATTTCCATAAACTGCGACGCAAAGGAATTTATGAAAGAGATGTTGCGCCAGTTAGATAAAGAACGTAGCCCATTAGATATCGATGAATGGATTAAGAAGTGCAGGTGGTGGAAGCAAAAATATCCAGTTTGCTTACCAGAATATAAAAAGGCCAAAGATAAGGTTAATTCATTTTATTTTATAGACGTATTATCTGAAAAACTTGGAAAAGATGATGTGGTTGTTACTGATATGGGCGCAAGTCTTGTATGCACTATGCAGGCGTTTAAAAGCAAGCCAGGGCAGAGGGTTTTTACATCTAGCGGGCATGGTTCAATGGGCTTTGGCCTTCCTGGGAGCATTGGCGCGTGCCTTTCAAGAGGCAAGAAAAAGACCATATGCATTACCGGAGATGGAGGCTTGCAGGTAAATATACAGGAACTTCAGACCGTAGTACATCATAATTTACCTATCTTAATATTTGTTTTGAATAATAGCGGTTATTTGACCATTAAATTGATGCAGCAGAACCATTTTGGCAGATATGTGGGCGCAGACAAAAATAGCGGATTGAGTTGCCCGAATGTCGTAAAGGTTGCGACTGCTTATGGGATCAAGGCGGTAAGGATTAAGAATCACAGAGAATTGCATAGTAAGATAGACAGAATTCTGACTGAGCCAGGCCCGCTTGTCTGTGAGATTGTTATGTCAGAAGACCAGCCGCTGATTCCCAGGGTCTCGTCAATCAAAAAGCCAGACGGCACTATTATTTCAAAACCTTTAGAGGATCTTTATCCTTTTCTTGATAGAAAAGAATTCTTAGAAAACATGATAGTGAAATCTATAGAGATACTAAAGGACTGATATTCTAAAATTTATATGAGTAAACGTAAACTTGAAGAATTAGCTATTATATTAAACCCTGATTTAGACCAGGTAGCGGTTGCCAAAGAGGATATACCGGCAGGAACTGTCTTGGAATACAACGGGAGCGCAGTGAAGACAGTAGTTATAATAAAAAAAGGTCACAGATTTGCCTTGAGCGATATAAAAGAGGGGGAATTTATTAGGCAGTATGGGTTTCCGTTTGCTCAGTCCATGGGTATCTCAAAAGGGGATTTAATAGAAATATCAAATATCAAAAATGTATTGCCTGTAGACAAAGATGGAGCGGATTATAAAAAACCTAAAGAAACAATTCTTAAACTGGAATATTCAGCTAGGACTTTTTTGGGATATGGCCGCAAGGATGGCAAGATAGGAACCAGAAATTATTATCTGATTGTCCCTACGTCTATGTGCTCCAGCGAAACAGCGCTTCAGGTTGCATTGAAGCTGGAAAGCGGTATGGATATTCTTAAGAATTACAGCAATATTGACGGTATAGTCGCAATTCCACACACAGAGGGTTGCGGCTGTGATTCTGGCCTGCAGATAGACCGTCTTATAAATGTTCTAAAAGGCTATGTAAGGCACCCAAATGTTGGAGGCTGCCTTATAATGGATTTAGGGTGCGAGCAGACAAATTGCGAACGCATGCAGCCCTGCCTTAGGGATGTTTCTGAAAATGCGCTGAAACCGATAGACTGGGTCAGTATCCAGGAGCGCGGAGGCACACGCAGGGCTATTGATGAATCAATCAATCTGATAAAGCAAAGACTGGGTCAGGTGAATGGAGTCAAAAGGCAGACCTTTCCAATAGCCAAGCTTATTGTAGGCACAGAATGTGGTGCTTCGGATTCATTTTCCGGCATCACAGCAAATTCGATTATAGGCAATGCTGTTGATAAGGTGATATTTGGCGGAGGTTCAGCTATTTTATCCGAGGTAACAGAGATGGTAGGCGCATTTGACATGATGCTGCCTCGTTTTAAAAACATGGAAACGGCGCACAAATTTAAAAAACTTTTAGATTGGTATATGGATTTAGCAAAGAGATTAGGTTTAACGTTAGAACCCAATCTAGTCCCCAAAAATATCGAAGGCGGGTTGATAAATAATTATATTAAAAGCTTGGGAGCTGTTATCAAAGGAGGCACTACCGTAATCGAGGATGTTATAGATTATGCTGAACCATTGAAAACAAGAGGATTGAATATCATGCAAGGGCCGGGCAATGATCCTGAATCCCTGACAGGTATAGTCGCATCCGGGGCAAATATTGTTTGTTTCTCGACAGGCAAGGGTACAACAACAGGAGACGCGATTTGCCCTGTGATAAAGATAACATCAAATGAAGATACATTCTCGAGATTGCCTGAAGATATGGATTTTGACGGAAGCAGATTGCTAAGAGAAAAAGCCATTGTTGATAATCTCGGACAGGAACTTTTGGATAAGATCATCAGCGTAGCATCGGGCGAAAAGACATGGTCTGAAAAATGGAAACAGAGGCAGTTCCAGATATGGACTGCCGGAAAATTATCATTATAAAGCTATGGGATTATTATACTCAAACATGAAAGTATTTCATTTTAAGGATAAGATAGATTCACTTCCTGATGAGAATGACAGTATTATAGCGCCTATCCATATAAGGATAAAGCCTACAAATATCTGTAATCATAACTGCTGGTATTGCGCGTATAAAGCAGATGATATACAACTTGGCAAGGATATGGTTACCAAGGACTATATCCCTAAACAAAAGATGATGGAATTGGTTGATGATATAGTTGAGATGGGAGTAAAAGCTGTTACTTTCAGCGGAGGAGGAGAACCTTTTTGCTATCCTTTTTTATTGGATGCTGTTAAGAGATTATCTGAAACGCCTGTTAAGTTTGCCAGCCTGACAAATGGTTCAAAGCTTGACGGCGAGATTGGAGAAATATTTGCCCGCAAGGGGACATGGGTGCGTGTATCTATGGACGGTTGGGATGACGAGAGTTATTCTTTTTATAGAAGGGTTCCGGATGGCGAGTTTACAAAGATAATCAGGAATATGGAAGGTTTTAAGAGGTTGGACGGAAAGTGTTTTTTAGGAGTCAGTCTTATAATCGATAAAAAAAATGCCTCACATATATATGAACTAATCAAGAAACTTAAGGACGCCGGGGTTGATAGCATAAAGATGTCTCCCTGCATAGTCAGTAATGACATGGAAGAAAACAATAGATATCACAGAAAGATTTTCAATAAGGTTAAAGATCATATCGCTATGGCGAGCGAGAGTCTCGCGGATAATAATTTTGAGGTTTTTGACTCCTATCATGAAATGGATGGGTTATTTAAAAAGAATTACGCCTGGTGCCCATACCTTCAGATCCTGCCAGTAATAGGCGCGGATCAGAATGTATATGCCTGTCAGGATAAGGCATACAACCTCCAGGAGGGCTTGATCGGTTCTATAAAAAATCAGAGATTTAAAGAATTCTGGTTTTCAGATAAGAGTAAATTTTTTAAAATCAATCCATCGATTGTCTGCAATCATCATTGTGTGGCAAATACGAAAAATAAACTTATACTTGATTACTTAGATTTAGATAAAAAACATTTAGAGTTTATATGATTAGCTGCGAAAAACTAAAAAAAGATTATGAGGTGCAATTGATAAACAATGAATTGAACCGGCTTTTTCCGTGCAGGTCAATCAAAAAGGTTTTATTGGTCGCACCCCCAGATGTGGATATAAACCTGTTTGATTATCATACCGCAAAGAGGGGTAGATGCTGGAATTTTCCTCCATATGGTTTGGGTATAATAGCCGCGCATTTAAGAAAAGACAGCATAGATGTGCAGATATTAAATTTGAATAACGAGATCTTAAAGGTATGCTGTCATTCAAGTTCTATGGAGGATTTTAATTTTGATAATACATGGAAGATGGCGCTATCTAAAGAGGTAAAGGGTTTTAATCCTGATATTGTCGGAGTTACATGCATGTTTACACAGACCAACAAATCTGCGGCGAATGTTTGTAATGAACTCAGGCATATAGAACCAGATTTGCCTGTTGCCATAGGGGGAGTGCATATCACAAATTGTTTTATAGATGATAAGGTATCAGCCCGTTTATCGGCAGATTTTATTAACGTGGATTTATTTTTTCTCTATGAGGCAGAGCTGGCGTTTAAAAGATTTGTAAAGGTGGTTAATAAAGAGCTTTCTGCAAATGAACTTTGCCAGGTATATTTCAATACTAGCGGCGAGAGGTTTTATATTTCTGATAAAAAAATACCCGCAAAAAGCGAGCTAGATATTATACCTGCACATGATCTTATGACGCCTGAAGAGTTGATGAATTATGGCGTAGTGGGCTCATTTTTCTGTTTTACGAAAAAAGGGACAAGGATTACCACAGTATTATCCAATCGTGGCTGCAGGGGCCAGTGCACTTACTGCAGCGTGAAGAATTTTAATGGGCCTGGGGTGCGCCACAGATCTATAGAGTCTATAATAGCGGAATTATTACTATTGAGAGATAAATATAACATCGGGCATATTATGTGGCTTGATGACGATCTTTTATATGATCACAAGAGAGCTATTGCGCTTTTTAAAGAGATGGCCAGGCGCAAGACCGGTATCACATGGGATTGCACCAATGGCGTTATAGCGCTTTCGTGCACAGAAGAAGTGGTATCCAATGCAGCTGAAAGCGGATGTATAGGGCTAACTATTGGAGTTGAATCCGGAAATCCAGAGATATTAAAGAAAGTAAAAAAACCAGGCACTGTGGATACTTTTATCAAGGCTGCCATGGTCCTTAGAAAATATGAACAAATAAATACGCGTGTGTTTCTAATGATAGGCTTTCCTGGAGAGACATATCAAATGATACTTGATACCTTTAACTTGGCAAAAGAGATGGACCTGGATTGGTATAATATAACTATATTCGAACCACTACCCAATACTCCTATCTTTGAATCTGTAGTTGAAGAAGTCTTGCCGGGACAAATTGGTTTTGAAAGCATTAGATACAATAGCGGGCCATATGGGAAGACCATGGAGCGGCTGAATAAGAATCTAACACCGCAAGATTCCAGCGACCCGTTTAAGAATGTAGATTTGGATGCAGTTCCTTCCAAACATCAATTAGATGATATATGGTTCTATATGAATTTTTATTTGAATTTTACCAGATTGTATAAAGAAGATAGGCCTGTTAAACTTCAGCAGCACCTTAAATATGTTCAGAATATCACTGACCTTGTTGCGCCTGAAGACCCTTTTCCGATGTATTTTTGTATGTATCTTCAGAAAAAGGTTCTGGGCCGCATAGATATCAGCTTAATCAAGAGGTTAGAAGATAGGTTGAGCGCATCAGAGCACTGGAGAAAAAAATTCGAGGATTTCAATATTTCAAAGGAGGAGATATGCTAGGTACGATGAGCAATGTGAGCGAGAGTTTGGTAAAAAAATATGATGTAAAGACGTCTTATTATACGGATTATCCGCCTTTAGGTCTTTGGCTGGATAGTTATAAGGATACGGATTACATTAAAAGCATGGAAGGACTTATTGCTAAAAAAGAACGAGAGCCTTTATTATTGTACCTGCATTTTCCATATTGTCCGCGACTCTGCACCTATTGTCAGTGTTATCATTTGATAACGCAGGATCGCGCTAAGGTAAAAGAATTTTTGGCGCATCTTTACATTGAGATTAACCTGTTGCATATATTTTTTAAAAAGCATTCTTACAAACCTTTGATTAAAGAAATACATCTCGGCGGCGGCTCACCCTCATTTTTGGATACGAAAGAGTTTGACGAATTGATTGAGAACCTGAAAAAGATAGTTGATTTCGATGAATTAGCTGAATTCACAATAGAGATAGACCCTAGGCAGGTCAATAGAGACCGGATGGTCTATTATCATGAAAAGGGCATAAATAGGATTTCATTCGGGGTTCAGGATTTTGACCCTAATGTTCAAAAGGCCGTCAACAGGATCCAGCCGCCAGAAATGGTAGCGGATTTATTAGTGCCTGAGATTAGGAGATTATTCAAAACGGTTAATTTTGACATTATATATCGGCTTCCTCTGCAGACAAGAGAATCGTTCAGGAAAACAATCGACACTGTTATCAAGCTTTCTCCTGACCGTATCGCGCTTTGCGTTTTAGGGTACAGGCCGGATATCTTTAAACATCAAAGATTGCTGAAAGAATCTGATATCCCTGAGATATATGAAAGCACTATAATCTTTATAGAGGCAATGCAGAATCTGTTGGACAATGGGTATCTGCGTATTGGGCTGGACCATTTTGCCAAACCTGTAGATGAACTTGGGAAAGCGTTGAAGAATAAAACGCTTCATCGCAATGCCTTGGGATATACCCCGGGTCGTTATAAAGATATGATAGGCATTGGGCCTTCAAGCATGGCCAAGATAGGGGATTGTTATTTTCAGAATGAGTACTTGCTAGATACGTATTATTCTGCTTTAAAAAATAATAAATTTCCGATACTTCGGGGTTACAGACTGAATAAAGATGAAATAATCAGGCGTGAACTCATGCATAAACTTCTCTGCTATTTTTCTCTCAACTTTAAAGATATAGAAAATAAGTACCAGATTGACTTCAAGAAATATTTTAAAAGAGAATTAGATGACCTGGATGAATTTGTCAATGAAGGAATAATAGAGTTAAGGGGCGATTCAATTATTTCAACAGAGATTGGCACGTTGTTTCTGCGTCACGTTTGCAGAGTCTTTGATAATCTCGGGATGGACTATAAACATTCAAGAGAGACTGTTAAACAATAAGGAAGGATATATGGTTAGTTTAAAAGGCAAGGGGATTATTATTACCGGGGCATCAAAAGGTCTTGGCTCTGTGTGCGCAGAGGTTTTGTCCAGACAGGGCACGAATATGGTATTGATTGCGCGTTCAGAAGAAAAACTTGAAATGCTAAGAAAGAGGTGCAAGAATCCTTCGAAACATCTTAGCATAGCTCAAGATTTGACTGATATTGCAAAACTTCAAAGCTGTTTGAAGAAGGCGAAGGAATTCTTAGGAAAGATTGATGTTGTGCTGCATGTTGTCGGAGGCGGACTTGGATTACGGGACCCATTAGTAAAATCAGAGGACTTTATAAAGCTCTTCAAGCTGAATGTTACAGTCGCTTCTGAAATAAATAGGATAGTCCTTCCGGAAATGATAAAAAGAAAAAAAGGAAACCTTGTGCATATAGGGTCAATCGCCTCTAGCGAGGCAACAGGCTCTGTGGGCTATAATTCAGTAAAGGCAGCGCTTGCAGCATATGTCAGATCTCTGGGTAGGGAAGTAGCTGGTTCAGGTGTGGTGGTAACAGGGATAATGCCCGGAGGTTTTTATGCGCCTGAAAATTCATGGAGGAGATTAGAGGCCCAAAAACCAGAAGCTGTCAAAAGATTTATTGAAGAAAGGCTTCCCAGGGGTTATATGGCTAAGGCTGAAGAGCTTATTCCCATGATATTTCTTTTGTGTTCAGATGATGCATCTATGATGACCGGATGTATGGTTCCGATAGATGCGGGAGAGGGTAAGTCGTATTTGAATCTATGATTGAATCATTTGATAATAGCAAATTTGTCGCTTATTTGGATATATTGCGTAATAGGCATAAACTAAACAACAAAGTTTTGCTTGTACAAGCGCCACAGTTTATGCCTGATTCATTTGATATAACAGTAGCCAGAAACAGGGGGTATTACGCATATCCGCCTACAGGTCTGCAGTGCATAGCAAAAGCCCTGTCAGGCAGAGGCCTCGAGGTTGATATTCTTGATCTTAATTATGAATTTTTAAAGAGAGCTATTAATGATAACTCATTTGATCATCGTGATTGGCTTAACATATTAGGCGAATATCTGGAAAAGGATAATCACTCTATTATTGGCGTTACATGTATCAGTATTTATACCGATGTATTTAAGACCAGACATCCTCTTACCATGATTTTGGAGTATCTGCACAAAAGAGATAGAGATATAATAATGGCAGGAGGGCCTATTGCTACAAATGAATACAGAAATTATCTGCTGAAAGATTTAGCGCATTTTGTTTTTGAAGGAGAGGGCGAGAACAAGGTAAATTTCTTTTTTGACAACCTCTTTGATTGTGAATCAAAGAGGCGCCCTGTAAAGGGTATATATTTTAAATTTAATGGCGGGATTGAAGAAACACAAGGGCATATGGACAAGGTTGGTCTCAGCGGGAATTTAATCGGCACTTACGATAAGATTTTGATTGAGCGCTACAGCGATATTGGAAGCCTGAATCCGTACTCCAGGATGGCAGGTCAGGAAAAGCGATTTTCAGTATTTCAGCTCAATAGAGGCTGCAGGGCAAACTGTAAATTCTGCGGGGTTCCGGAATTTATGGGCAAAGGGGTCAGGCATTATCCTGTTAAAGATGTATTGGATGAAACAAAATATCTTGTGCAGAAAAGAGGTATCAGATATTTTGATGTGCTGGACGATGATTTTTTAGTAAATATAAAAGAAGTTATTGAGCTTTTGAAAGGGCTGATTGAGCTGAGGAATGAATATGGAATCACATGGTCTTCTAACAATGGGTTGATAGCAGCATCAATAACAGAGGAGCTAATGGCTCTTATGCGTGATTCCGGCTGTGTCGGTTTCAGGATCGGGGTTGAATCCGGCAGTCCCCAAATGCTGAAGAAGTTGAGAAAACCCGCTAACTTAGCCTTGATTAAAAAATCAGCTGTTATATTAAATAAATTCCCTGAGGTGTTTAGCGGAGGGAATTATATTATAGGCTTATTAGGAGAAGAGACATTCGGGGAGATGCTCGATACATTTAGGTTTATGCATGAATTAAACCTGGACTGGGCATCTATAGCGGTATTTCAGTTTACAAGCAGCAAAATCGCAAATACCAAACATCTCAAAAAAGATAAAATGGTTACTACGGATTTTCAGCCTACAAAATATAGCGCAAGAGGGGAGATTGAGGCAGGTAAAGATATGATTTCAGGACCTGATATATTCAAATTTCCGCTGGACAGGGTGCCTACTTATGAGGAGGTTAAGCAGATATGGTTTTCTTTTAATCTCGTTGCTAATTACATTAATAATAAAAACCTTAAAGAGAACGGAAATCCCAGAAAGTTTACTTCATGGGTTGAGGCTGTAAAGTTGTCTTATCCCTTAAACCCGTATATGAGTTTATTTGCAGGCATCGGGCGTATGTTGTGCAGCGACACTAAGTCAGCTTGCAGGCATCTGGATGATACAAGAAGGATTTTACAGGGTTCTGAATATTGGAACCGGCGTTTTTCGCAGTTTAATTTAAACAATGTTGTAAATAGCTTTCCACAAAACGCAGAAGGGACGCGAGAGGTTCTTGCGGAGTTGCGTAAAAGATATTTAGCATGGGGAGTGGCGACATGAGGGAATTTAACGCATTAAGAGATTATCCGGAACCGGTCAATCCTCGTTACGTAGGCCCTAATATACGAACAATCAAAAATAGGATAGAGGCCTCTTACAGGGATCATAGATATTACGATGGCGACCGGAACAGCGGATATGGAGGGTTTAAATACGACGGCAGATGGAAGAAGATAATGGATTCTATAGCTAGGGATTATGGCTTGGCGGATAATTCCGCCTTATTGCAAATAGGATGCGAAAAAGGGTTTTTATTGCATGATTTTCATGAAAAATTTCCAGCTATGAAAATCAGAGGAATTGAGGTGTCTGATTACGCTATAGCCAATTCCATGCCTTCAATAAAAAGATATATCGTGAATTCACAATTCTCAAAACTCCCTTTTAATGACCATGAGTTTGATTTTGTTATTGCCATAGGCGTAGTTTATACGCTTACTTTGAGAGACGCTATTACCTGCCTGAAGGAGATTCAAAGGGTAGGAAAAGGGAAGAGTTTTGTGACCCTTGGCGCTTATAAAGATGAACGGGGCGAGAGGATGTTCAGGGATTGGTCAGTGCTGGGCTGTACGATTTTGCACGTGGATGACTGGGTAGAGGTTTTAAAAGAGGCGGGATATACAGGCGATTATTATTTCAAGACCGCTGAAAATCTTAACTTAACGGAAAAGAAGGATTGATAACATGATTCTTGCGGTAAAGTGTTCCCCTGATAAGGTTATATTATCCGATGTCTGCAAGGCCGGGCTGGGGGCAGTTGAACTACATCTTACAGAGGGTTTATTAGACGATGTAAAGAGAATAGTGAAATTGTGCAGGAGCTTTCCTCTGCGTTACGCAGTCCACGCCCCTAATGAAGGATATGCTATGAAGGGCTTAGCGGAGCTTGCAAAAGAGATAGATGCGGAAGTTGTCATCTTTCATAATAATTACTGGGAAGATGAATGGGCTGATATTGTTAAAATATTTAAAGGTGTCCCTAGCCGCCTGTGCATTGAAAATATATATAGCGCCAATGAGCCGGTTAAATTTATGAGGCGTTATGGGATAGGCAGGTGTATGGATCTGGAACATTTGCAGATGCAGGGAGCAGGTATTTACGAAGAGGGTTTTATACCTATTATGGCTGAGGCCAGCCATGTTCATCTGACAGGTTATTATTATGGGTCGTCATTATGGCATACCCATATACATTATTCTTCAAAGCATAATTCATATATCCTGAATCTCTTAAAGAGTGTCGGGTATTCTGGTTTTGTTGTTTCTGAAGCAAAAACGTCCCTTCAGACATACGCGGAATTTAAGGGCTTGAATGAATTTTTTAAAGGATGGGAAAATGACAAAAATATTTAAAGCCATAGCTATTGTTCCGGCGATCTTGGCCATTATCATAATCCGGTTACTCAAACCAGTTGTGCTTATAAGGTTTTCGCCGCTTTACAGCAGCCGGATAGGCCACTTCGCTATCAATACAGAGCTATATTTATGTGAACGGGATATTGATGATCGCATGCAAAAGACAGTCGACTTATTTTACCATAGCTGTTTTGTATGCAACCAACAGCTGAAGAAGATGTGGGATAGAGTGCTGCATGTGTCTCCTCTTATAGCATTACTGGATAGGGCGAATAAGTTTGTGCCAGGATATAAAAGCCATATAGTACCTATATCAGAGAGCAGGGATTATAATGGTTTGCTTCGCCGCGTGAAGCCGCACCTATATTTTTTTCCTAAAGAGGAACGTTTTGGCAGGGCTCAACTGGCGAAACTGGGGATGCCTGATGGTGCTATGTTTGTCTGTTTTCATTCAAGAAGTTTCGCGTATCTCAATAGCGTCAATTCAAACCAGGATTGGCATTACCATGATTACAGAAACACACGAATAGACGATTATATACCCGCAATGCAGGAGGTGGTTAATCGTGGATATTTTGCAGTCAGAACAGGGGCTATTGTTGAGCATCCGTTGAATACAGGCAATCCATGGATCATTGATTATGCCGTAATAGCCAGGACTGATTTTATGGATATATTTTTAAGCGCAAAATGCCGTTTCTTTGTAGTGGATACAGCTGGTATTTATGCTCTTCCATTAGTATTCAGGAGGCCGGTTGTATCTGTTAATATCATACCTTTTAAACATGCGCCGCTTTGCAGCGAAAATAGGCTATTTATTCCCAAAAAGTTGTGGCTGCTCAATGAAAAGAGATTTATGACTTTCAGGGAAATACTTGAATCTGAGATAGGCGGATTTTACAAGACAGAACAATACAAGTCACAGGGCATAGATATAGTAGACAATACGCCAGAAGAGATTACTGCTTTAGTTGTTGAAATGGATAAGAGAATTAATGGCTCATGGGAAACATCAGATGAGGATGAAAAACTGCAAGAGCGGTTTCAGTCATTATTTACAACTGAGAGATTAGAAGAAGGATTTTCTTTATCGCGCATTGGGATGGAATTTTTGCGGCAGAATAGGAATTTGTTATGATGAAATTTCAGGAAATAATTTACAGGTTATGCAGAAAGCATGCTAATTTTTTATTTATAGCGGCATCTAGTCTGGCTATTGCAAGTTTTATCGAGGCTTGTTCTGTTATAAGTTTTGCCCCTGTTATTGATTTGGTAATCAGCCCTGATTTAAGCAAGGCAAGCGCGGTTACGTTAAAGTTTGTTACATTGATGAAACACCTTGGAATGCCTGTTTCAGTTATTTCGGTAATGATTTTTATTATAGCAATAACCATAGTAAAGGGATTTTTTACTTTGACAGCGCGTTTCATAATGACAAAGGTACATTTTCGTTTAGTTAAAAACATTATTTTTGAAGTTTTTGGGGCTTTTGTAGGCGCTCGCTGGCAATTTTTTGTTTCTAATAATTATGGAGTTTTAGGCAATACTTTGACGAGGGAAACAGAGAAAATTGGCATGGCTTTTGAGTCAGTAGCAGAGATTTTCTCTATTTTGTTGAGAATTATTTTTTATGTCACTATCGCTTTTCTGATTTCCTGGAAATTATCCCTAGAAGTTCTTTTATTAATTGGAATTGCCCTGATACCTTTTTTATTATTAGGAAAAGTAACTTACAGGATTGGAAAAATCCATACCGCTGCAAGCAACGAGTTTCAAGGAATAATCGTAGAGACATTTAACGCAGCAAAACTTATTTTGAGCTTTGGAAATAAGGATAAGGCTGTTTCAAGATTAGCTCAGAAAATACCTTCATATGTTACTTCAGCTATACAGTTTATTATGATTCGCGTTGTTTCACCATTGGCTTTTGAGCCCATGGTCATAGGCATTGTACTATTCGCAATTTATTTAGGCCTGAGTTATTACAAATTAAATATATCCGAACTTTTGATAATATTATATGCTATGCGCACAAGCGGCAACCTTGCTTTAGAGATAACTTACCATAAGAATTACATTCAGAATATGGCTCCTGCTCTTGAACAGATTTATAATTTGAAAAATGAAGCGGAAAAAATGCGCCAACCTTCAGGAGTTCAAAAATTTGACAGGTTTAAAAAACAGATTGTTTTTAAGGATATGTCGTTCTCTTACCCAAACCAGAAAAGGCTTTTTAACGGTATTAATTTAGTTATACCTAAAGGAAAAATGATTGCTTTGGTAGGTAAATCCGGCTCTGGAAAAACTACATTGGCAGATATATTAATAGGTTTATATGAACCGGAAGATGGCGAGGTATTGATAGATGATGTACCTCTATCTAAAATTGATATGATGACATGGAGGAGAAAACTGGGGGTTGTTTCCCAGGATACGTTTCTGTTTAATCTTTCAATAAAGGACAATTTATTATGGGGTGTTGAAAAAGCTTCTGAAGAACAAATGAACAAAGCCTGTGAAAAAGCTAATGCTATCGAGTTTATTGATAAATTGCCAAAAGGATTAGATACAGTTATCGGAGAGCGGGGCGTCATGCTCTCCGGAGGCCAAAGACAAAGGATCGCAATAGCGAGGGCTGTGTTAAGAGAACCCGAGATATTGATTCTGGATGAAGCTACAAGTGCCTTAGATAGCCATTCTGAAGTTATGATTCAAAAGTCGATAGATAGCATATCACAAGAAACAACAGTTATTGTTATTGCTCATCGTTTGTCTACCATCAAGGCCGCAGATTATATCTATGTACTTGAACAAGGATCTGTAATTGAATCTGGATCTTTCGATCAGCTGATGAATAAGCGGGGAGGAGAGTTTTTAAAGACGGTTGAATTACAGACGTTTGAAAACATAAGGGAGAAAAATATTGAATAATTGCCTGATTTGCAATTCATCAATCGAACCATTTATGTCATTTGGAAATATGCCTATTGCTAATGGATTCTTGGAAGCAGGCCAATTCAGTAAGGAGTATTTTTTTGAACTAAAGGTTGCATCTTGTATTCATTGCGGTATGTTTCAGTTAATAGAACAGCCGGATCGGGAGAGAATGTTTAATGAGAATTATGCATTTTTCTCCGGCACATCAAAAAATATGATGTTACATTTTCAAGAGTTCGCGGAACATATTAAAAAAGATTATATTTTTTCCAAAGGCCCTTTCGTAGCAGAGATAGGCAGTAATGATGGTATTATGCTGAGCAATTTTGCAAAAGCTGGGATTCGTCATCTGGGCATTGAGCCATCTGCCAATGTTGCGCAGGTAGCGAGGAATAACGGCATAAATACCATATGTAAATTTTTTGACGAAGAATGCGCAAAAGAAATTGTCGGCGAATATGGCCAGGCAGATGTTTTATTGGGCGCGAATGTTATGTGTCATATACCATATTTACATTCTGTTATCAAAGGTGCCAAAATCCTCATTAAACCAAAAGGCGTTATTGTGTTTGAAGATCCGTATCTTGGGGATGTTATAGAAAATACAACGTATGACCAGATTTATGATGAGCATGTCTTCCTGTTTTCAGTTTCTTCTATAAAATACCTTTTTGAACAGCATGATATGGAGCTTATAGATGTTGAGCTTCAGGAGACGCATGGCGGCTCAATGCGTTATGTAATTGCCAATAAAGGTAAAAGACAGATTTCCGAAAAGGTTTATAAACAGTTGAAAAGAGAAAAAGAGCTTGGTTTGGATAAAATAAAAACCTATGATATTTTTCGCAAAAATTGTGAGCGTTCACACAATAATCTATTGTCGCTTTTGAACGACATAAGAAAGAAGAATAAGAGGATAGTAGGTTATGCCGCTACATCCAAAAGTACGACTATTATTAATTATTGCGGAATTACCGGAGAACACATCGAATTTATCAGCGATACTACTCCTTTAAAACAGGGCAAGTTCAGTCCCGGAGCGCATATTCCTGTCAGGCCTTATGAGGATTTTAAAACAAATTACCCTGAGTATGCCTTATTGTTTGCTTATAATCATGCCAAAGAGATTATGGCTAAGGAGCAGGATTTTATGAAATCAGGTGGGAAATGGATTATGTATGTTCCGAAGATACAGATATTATAGTGTGAAAGATAAAGAGGTTTTTAAGATATGATTTACGGGGTAGAAATTAAGGAGTTAGCCGCGCATAAAGATGAAAGAGGATTTTTCTGTGAGATAATCCGGAATTCCGATAGTTTTTTTCAAAATAATTTTGGCCAGCTTAGTCATTCAATGGCGCATAGGGGCGTATTTAAAGCCTGGCATATGCATAAAAAACAGACTGATTGGATGTATGTTACGGTAGGAGATATAAAACTTGTTCTGTATGATACACGGGAAGATTCCAAAACTAATAGGAAGCTGGTAGAAATATTTATGGGAGAAAAATCAGGCCGGAAGGTAGTAAAGATTCCTCCGGGCGTAGCGCATGGTTACAAAATAACTAACGGTCCGATGCATATTGTTTATGTAACGGATAGGGAATATGACCCTGCGGATGAACTAAGGATACCCCATGACGACCCGGAAATCGGGTATGATTGGATATCTGATTAGATTTTATGTCCGACAAAGATAATAGCTACATTTCTTATTATAAAGATAAAAATATCCTTGTTACAGGCGGCAGTGGATATTTAGGCAGTCATATAATAAATGCGTTAAGCTGTATTCCATGCAGGATCATTGTTTTGGATATCAAAGGTAATTTGCTGGAGCCAGTTAAAAAATGCGTTGCTGATATATCACTAAAACACGGGGACATCAAAAATAAAGAAATATGGTTGGAATCTTTAAAAGGCATTGATATTGTTTTTCACTTTGCGGCTCAGACAAGTTCATTTATTGCCAATGAAAACCCTGTCAATGATTTAGAGATTAATCTTTTGCCGGTAGTAAATCTTATTGAAACATGTCATAGAAATAAATTAAAGCCGGATATAATCTTTGCCGGTACTGTTACAGAAGCAGGCCTTACTGATATTTTGCCTGTTAGCGAAGCGTTTAAAGATCAGCCGATAACGGTTTATGACATAAATAAACTTGCCGCCGAAAAATATCTTCAGTATTACGGAAATCATATGGCCGGAAAATCTGTGGTATTGCGGTTAGCCAATGTGTATGGGCCTGGCACGGTCAGCAGCAGCGCTGACAGAGGGATTCTTAACAGAATAGTTTGCAAGGCTCTTAAAGGGGAAGTGTTAACGGTTTATGGTGATGGAGCTTTTGTGCGGGATTATATTTATATCGATGATGTAATAAAGGCGTTTTTAAGAGCCGGAGCAAATATGAACAAAGTAAGAGGAAAATATTATATCGTGGGCAGCGGTGCAGGCCATTCTATTAAAGATATGGTGGATATTGTGAAAGATGAAGTATCTCACAGGACAGGCAGAGACATTCAGGTTGACTGCGTTTTGCCTCCCGACGATATTTCGCCTATAGAATTCAGAAATTTTATAGCGGATTCATCTGCTTTCACAAGGGCGACAGGGTGGAAAGCGGAGGTTTCTTTGCGAGAAGGAATTAATAGGACTATAGACTTTTTTTCCAAGGAGATAAAAACTTGAATATTTTAATACTTGGAGGGGCTGGATTTTTAGGAGCCAACTTAGTCAGGCGATGCTTAAAAGAGCCTGAGAATAATATATTAGTTGTTGACTCATTGGATTTACGGCTGAAAAGCGCTATAGACGGCCTTAAAGAAATTTTGCCGCAGATAGAATTCGTTAAAGGAGATATCAGAGATGAGGCTTTAATGAAGAAGGCTGTAAGCGGCAAAGATGTTATTTTTAATTGCGCGGGACAGACATCGCATCCTTTATCTCTGACTGACCCATTTTTTGACGTTGAGGTCAATTGTCTCGGTAATCTGGTTTTGTTGGAAGCTGTCAGAAAATATAATAAGAAAGCCTTAGTGATTTATACTTCCAGCAGTACGGTTATCGGAAAAGCAAAAGGGGAAATAGTGGATGAAACGCATGGCGAATTTCCTTTGGATATTTATTCCGCAAACAAGGGCGTTGCGGAAAAATATTACTGCATTTATAATCGGGTATATGATTTAAATACATTGTCGCTCAGGTTTGCGAATCTTTATGGCGCTTACGGAAAAGGCTATCCCGAGTTCGGATTTATAAACTATTTTATATCGCTGGCAAGACAGGATAAGGAAATAAAGGTTTATGGCGAAGGTAAGCAGAATCGCAATGTCATGTATGTTGAAGACGCGGCAGATCTCCTTTATAAATGCGTATCCCATAAAGGGATTTTTGGTGATATTTATTTCGCGGTACATAGAGAACATTATTCTGTGATGAGCATAGCCAAAGAAATAGTTTCTGTTTTTGGCAAAGGCAAGATCAAAAAAATAGAATGGCCGGATGTGAGAAAACGAATAGAAATAGATAATGTGATAATTTCTGCGGCCAAGCTTTGCAATGCTATAAAATATGAACCAAAGTATGGCCTCAGGGAGGGGTTAACCAAGACAAAAGAAATTTTAGATAATGAAAGGTTTCTATTATGAATATTTGTATAACAGGGGCGCTTGGGCATATTGGTTCGGCATTGATTCGTAATATATCTGTGCTATCTATTGATAAGGTTTATCTTATAGATAATTTATCTACCCAGAGATATTCTTCTTTGTTTGATCTGCCCAAAGATATAAATTATTGTTTTTATGAAATGGACATATTGTCCGATGATATTGAGGCTGTTATTAAAGATTCAGATGTTTTAATCCATTTAGCCGCTGTTACTAATGCGGAAGCAAGTTTTTATAATAGAGAGATACTGGAGAATGTGAATAAAAAAGGGCTGAAAAAAGTTGCGGAACTTTGTTCAGAGTATGACTGCTCTTTAATATTCCCATCATCTACCAGCGTATATGGCATTCAGGAAGGATTAGTAGACGAAGATTGCAAAGAAAAGGATCTTAAACCGCAAAGTCCATACGCGGATTCAAAGCTTTATGGAGAAGAACTGCTTAAGTCGCTGGCTGGGCAAAAAGGTTTAAGGTTTGTAACTTTCAGGCTGGGGACAATCTTTGGCTATTCGATTGGCATGAGGTTCCATACAGCTGTAAATAAATTTATTTGGCAAGCGTCATTAAATCAGGACATAACAGTATGGAAAACAGCGCTAAATCAGAAAAGGCCTTACTGTGGTTTGAATGATTGTATAAACGCATTTAATCATGCTGTTAAGGAAGGTATTTTTGACTGCAAAATATATAATATAGTAACTGCTAATTTAACCGTAAAAGACATTTTGGATGTTATAAGAGAATACATTCCGCGCATCAATATTAAATTTGTAGATTCACCTATTATGAATCAGCTTTCTTATAATGCTTCTAACGCGAAGTCTCTGGAAAAAGATTTTGTGTATACTGATTTATTAAAGGAAAAAGTTGAAGAAATAGTAGCTAAATTAAAAAGTTTAAATAAAGTTTAGAGTGAAAATATTATGATAAAAAATCCTTTGTTTACTATTATAATGGATACTTATAATAGGCTGGTTATGCTGAAAGAGGCTGTTGATGCTTTATTTAGGCAGACGTATAATAATCTTGAAATAATTCTTATAAACAATGCGGCCACACCTGAAACAATCGTGTATTTAAATGAAATCGCCGGCCGGGATAAGCGGATAAAGTTATTACATTTTAAGGAAAATCAGTATAGTCCGGAAGATCCTGTAAAAATGTTAGATACTTGCTTAAATCCGGCGTTAAAAATGGCAGCAGGAGATTATATTTGGTATCAGTCAGATGATGATTTAATCGCAGATGATTATGCGGAAAAGATGGTTGCTTTGTTTCGGGATAATCCGGAATGCACTACTGCTGCCGGCTTACCGGTCAGTATTGATATTCATGGGAAAACTATACAGGAGCCTCGTATCTCTAATTTTCGTCCACGCTATGTTCGAGGAGATATCCTGGCGTTGGATTATTTACACGGCGGAAAAATGTTCAGCGCCCCGGGCACTATTTTTACTATAAAAAGAGACGTGCTTGTAAAATCCGGCGGTTTTCATCGCTCCATAGAATACAGCCAATTGTACGGAATCGTTCCTTTCGGCATAAGCGGTTTTGATGAAACAGCTATTTTTTATTGGCGGCGCCATGAATCCCAGTTGAATAAACAATTAACTGCAAACGGCTGGGTAGGGATTAAGGAAAGTTTTAGCCTTTTAAAGGACTGGGAGATTGAGAAACGCTGGCAGGTGTTTGGGAAAAAATTAGCTAAAAAGATAGTCCATTTATTTGAAAATCAAATTTGCAAAGATGCTGCTATGTGGCTTGCTATCAATCTATCATTTTTGCGTTTTAAGGCAAGTTTTCGTATTTTTAAAGAAATATGGAAACATCCATGTTTTTGGGTTAAATTGCCATGGCCTTTGTTTATGGCTTTTCACGGGAGAGCGCGACAATCGTTACATAATTTAAAGATACTAATAATGAAAAAGGATAATTAAATTATGACTAAAAAAGTTATAGTTACTGGTGCTGATGGTTTTATCGGAAGCCATTTAGTAGAGGCGTTGGTTGAATCTGGAGAGAAGGTAAAGGCGTTTTGCTACTACAATTCTTTTAATAGCTGGGGTTGGTTGGATACTCTTTCGAAAGAGAAACTTTCCAGAGTAGAAATCTTTATGGGGGACATAAGAGATCCTCATGGAGTTAAAGCCGCCCTGAAGGGGGCAGATGTTGTTTTTCATCTTGCCTCTCTTATAGGTATACCGTATTCTTATCATTCCCCGGATAATTATGTAGATACTAATATAAAGGGAATGTTGAATGTATTACAGGCAGCGCGTGAATTCAAGATTTCCAGGGTATTAGTTGCCTCGACATCGGAAGTTTACGGGACAGCTGAATATGTCCCAATCGATGAAAAACATATTAAACAGGGACAGTCTCCTTATTCTGCCACAAAGATAGCCGCAGATAGTATGGCAGAGGCTTTTTACAGAAGTTTTAATCTGCCTGTGACGATAGTAAGGCCATTTAATACTTACGGGCCTAGGCAGTCCGGCCGCGCCATTATACCCACAATAATAACTCAATTATTAAGCGGGGTTAAAGATGTAAAAACAGGATCTGTTTACCCTACCAGGGATTTTGTATACATAAAAGATACTGTTAGAGGATTTATCGAGATAGCAAAATCTGAAAAAACAATTGGCGAAGAGATTAATATTGCCACGCAGAAAGAAATATCTATAGGCGATTTGGCCTTGAAGATAATCAGTATGATAAACCCAAAAGCAAAGCTTGTTATAGAAAAGAGCCGGGTAAGGCCTAAAAAGAGCGAGGTCGAGAGATTATTAGGCAGTAATATAAAGATTAAGGAGTTAACAGGATGGAAGCCGTCTTATAACATAGATAAAGGGCTTATGGAGACCATAGCCTGGTTTAGGAAGAAAGAAAACAGGGCTTCTTACAAACCTTATATTTACAATGTATAGAAAAATATCTTTAAATTCACCTAACATAGGCAATAAGGAAAAGGCATATGTCGATAAAGCTATAGACGATAATTTTGTTTCGGCAGCTGGGCCGCTTGTCCCGCTTTTTGAAAGCAAAATAGCAAGATTTTTAAAGGTCAAAAGAGCTGTTTCTACGCAGAGCGGAACCGCTGCCTTGCATATGGCGCTTCATGAAATTGGGATAGGAAGAGGAGATGAGGTAATTGTGCCTGTTCTGACTTTTGTGGCCACTGTCAATCCTCTAATTTATGTAGGAGCTAAGCCTGTTTTTGCGGATGTTTCTCCTGTTACATGGAATATGGAAGCCGAGGACATAGAGAGCAAGATAACAAAAAAGACAAAAGCTATTATAGCAGTACATCTTTATGGGAACCCTTGCAATATGGAAAGAATAAAGGGGCTTGCGCGTAAATATAAACTGTTCGTTATAGAAGATTCTACGGAAAGTCTGGGGGCTAAATACAGAAGAAGTTTTGTCGGGACATTAGGGGGGGGGCTTGGATGTTTGAGTTTTAACGGCAATAAACTTATTACCACAGGAGGAGGAGGGATGGTGGTAGGTAACAACATAAAGAGATTGAAACACATAAAGTTTTTAGTGAATCAAGCAAAGGATGAAACTGATGATTCATTTTTTCCTGAAATAGGATTTAATTACAGGATGACAAATATAGAGGCAGCGCTCGGCCTTGCGCAGCTGGGCAAATTGAACAGATTTTTAGCTAAGAAAAGGAACTTTAACGCTATCTATAGAAAGGAACTCGCAGAGAGCAGTGATGTTTGTTTTCAAGAAGAGAATAAGCATGCTGAAAGTTCTTATTGGTTTACGTGTATTAAAATAGACAGAAGGATTGATATAGAGCTTATACGCAGGAAATTAGCTGAAAAAAATATCCCAACGAGAAGGATTTTTATGCCTGTTGTGGAATTTCCAGATTATAAAAAATACAGGAAAGGACGGTATGATAATTCCTATGATATTTACGATAAAGGATTATGCCTTCCAAGCTGTACAACCAATTCAGAAGACGATATATATTATGTCTGCGATGAGCTGAAGAAGATAATAAATTAAAATATGGATTTATTTAAAATATTTAGAAAATTTAACGATATAGATGAAACTTATATATATACAGATAATCATATTCATTCTAATTGGACTGACGGGGAAGGAAGCGTAATGAAAATACTTAAAAGATCCGCCGAGATAGGTTTGAACCAGATAGCCATAACAGAGCATGTAAGAAAAGAGTCTAAATTTTTTGATAAATACTGTGAACAGGTTAAAAACGCAAAAAAATGTTTCCGCTTGAATATCTTAGAAGGCTTTGAGGCAAAGATAGATAGTTTCAACGGAGAGTTGGATGTTTCAAATGATATTTTGAAAAAGGCCAAACTTAGGATAGGGAGTGTGCACCGTTTTCCTGTAGGGAGGAGGCTGTATTGCCCAAATCAGTTTAAAAAAAATGTTTGCCAAGAGATAGAATTGGAGCTTTCCATAGCGGCCATCAAGAATGGCCATTGCGATATCTTAGGGCACCCGGGAGGCATGTCTCTTCGCTCATACGGGGAGTTCCCCGTTCATTTTTTTGAAGAGATAATATCCGGGTGTAAAAAAAATAAGGTGATTTTTGAAATAAATGCTGCTTATCATAAAAATATTTTAAGAAAATTAAAAGGTATGCTCAAAAAATATAATCCTTACATATCCATAGGTTCCGATGCGCATAAGATTGAAGAAATAGGCGGATGGATAAAGGTATTGAAGAGGGAAATTATCGATGAGTGATATAAGGATTGGAGTAACCGGCACTGGATCTCTTATAGGGCAGGCGATAATAAAGTCCGTAAAAAAATCTTCATTGAATAGCAAGATAAAAATATTAGGATTTGATTATTTTGAAAACACAATAGGATCTTACTGGGCGGATAAAAGTTTTTTATTGCCGGATTTTTTAAAGAAAGGCATAACGCAGGAAACATGGCTTAATAAAATAGTCGAATTGATAAAGTCCGAAGATATTAAACTAGTTTTTCCGGGAGTAGATTTCGAACTTGCTTTATTCGCGCGTTACAAAGAATATATAGAGTCCGAGACCAAATGTAAAGTATTAGTCAGTAATCCTGAAGTAATAGACATAGCCGATGATAAATATCGCACCTATTTGTTTTTAAAAGAAAACGGTTTCACTTATCTTGAAACGTGGCTTCCCGGGGAAACAGATAAGACTAAACTCATATTTCCGTGTTTTGTTAAGCCGAGAATAGGCGCCAGGAGCAGAGACGCGTTTATTATTAATGATTTGAAAGAGCTGAACAAAACATTACCTGAAATAAAAAATCCTATTATTCAAGAACTGGCGGGTAGTCCTGACTCGGAGTATACCTGCGGGGTGATATGCCTTGATGGTAAGATAAAAGGTTCTATAGTGTTAAGAAGGAAGTTAAAAGAGGGAAATACGGAAACCGCTTATTATGCAAAAGATACACCTTCTGTTATTTATGAATACGTTCATAGCATATCTGAAAAACTTATGCCTTTTGGCGCATGTAATTTTCAATTAAGATTGGACAAAGACGGCATGCCGAGACTTTTTGAGATTAACGCAAGGCATTCAGGGACTACTTACATGAGGGCGCTTTTCGGATTTAATGAGGTAGAATATATAATCTCATATCTTTTAGGTTTTAAACTCAAGAATTTTTCGCTCAAAGAAGGTATTGTAAAGAGGTATTACGAGGAGTCATTTTTTTATGGCAATTAAAAAAAAGATTCTTATAACCGGATGCAATGGTTTTGTGGGGCATGAATTATGCAAACATTTGAAGAAAAAATATGATATTTACGGAGTTGATTTGCATAAATCGAAACAATGCGGTATTAAACATTTCAGCGTCGTAGATCTTAGAGACAACAAGCGCGTAAAGGATTTCTGCGGAGATTTTAAAAAAGGACAAAGCCTGAATTCTTTGATTAATTTATCTGCGCGTATGATGTCCACGGATAGAATTGAAGATATATCTATTTTGCACGATAATATCAGGATTGCTGAAAACGTAGCTTTATTAGCTGATTCTTTGCGGCCGGCAAAGGTAATAAATTTTTCATCAATGGCTGTTTATCCGATGAAGAGCGGGATTTACAAAGAGGCTTCGCAGATAAGGCCTTCTTTGAATTCAGACTGTATTTATGGATTATCCAAGTTTTGTGTAGAAAATATATTGAGTTTTATGTTACGGGATACAGGCGTAAAAGTTTCGAATTTACGGATAGCGCAGGTATATGGTGAAGGAATGAGAAACGACAGGATAATACCGGTCATGCTCGATGAGTTGGAAAAGAAGAATATGATTACCGTATTCGGCAATGGAGAAAGGGTTAGTAACTTCATACATGTGGACAGGCTTGTGCGCATTGTGGAAAAGTTTTTAGAAAAAGACCTGGAAGGGATTTTTAATGTCGGAGACGAGCAATTATCTTATTTCGAATTAGCGGGAAGGCTTATCAGGGAAAAAGGGAACAAGGACTCAAGGATTTTAAAGAAAGCGGCGGGCTCTAAGGAGAGGTTTTATTTAGATACAACCAAGGTTAAGGAAATATTCGCATGAAGGAAGTTTTTATTATCGCAGAGGCCGGCGTAAACCATAATGGAAATCTCAGGATAGCCAAAGAAATGATAGATGTTGCTAAAAAGGCAGGAGCTGATGCGGTTAAATTTCAAAGTTTCATAGCAGAAAATGTTATAAGCGAATTTGCCCCTAAAGCGGAATACCAGAAACGCGCTACAGATAAAAAAGAATCACAGCTTGATATGGCTAAAAAGTTACAGTTTGATATAAAAGCGCATAAAGAACTCATGAAGCTGTGTAGAAGAAGGAAAATACTGTTTTTGTCGTCCGCTTTTGATATTAAGAGCATAAAAATGCTGGATAAGCTTGGGCTTGAGATTTTTAAAATACCTTCAGGAGAGATTACGAATATGCCCTACCTTAAGAAATTAGGCAGGTTGAAAAAAAAGGTCATACTCTCAACCGGCATGTCTGATTTAAAAGAGGTTAAGGCCGCGGTAGATATATTGATAAAGGCCGGGACTTCCAGGCGTAAAATAACTGTCTTGCATTGCAGCACAGATTATCCGGCATCTATTGAAGATGTGAATCTTTCGGCAATGATGGCTTTAAAAAAAGAGCTGAATATTAATGTAGGTTATTCGGACCATACACCAGGCATAGAAATTGCTATCGCCGCTGCGGCTCTTGGAGCATCTATAATAGAAAAACATTTTACATTAAATAGGACCATGAAGGGGCCTGACCATAGAGCGTCTCTTGAGCCCGGAGAATTGAAGGCCATGGTAGATGCAATAAGGAATATAGAGAAAGCATATGGAAATGGCGTTAAAAAACCCTCTTTTGCCGAGTTAAAAAATAAGATTATAGCAAGAAAGAGCATAGTAGCTTTAAAGGCTATAAAAAAAGGAGAGGTTTATAGCGATAGAAATTTGACTGTAAAAAGGCCGGGTAGCGGAATCAGCCCCATGAAATGGGATAGAATAATGGGCAGGAGAGCTAAAAAGAGTTTCAGGAAAGATGAGTTAATTTATATATGAGAAAAAGGGTTTGTGTTATTACGGGAAGCCGGGCGGAATATGGTCTTTTATATCCTTTGCTGAAAGAGCTTTCTGAAGATAAGAAGTATTTTGAACTGCGGATTATAGTTACTGGAATGCATATTTCTCCGGAATTCGGTTTGACTTATAAAGAGATAGAAAAAGACGGATTTAAGATAAATGAAAGAGTTGATATCTCCCTGATTTCGGATACGTCTGCAGGCATATCAAGATCCACAGGTCTTGCGGTAGCTGGTTTTGCGAAAGCTTACGATAAATTAAGGCCTGACATAGTAATTGGTCTGGGGGATAGGTTTGAGTTTTTTGGAGCCGTAACGGCAGCATTAATATCAAGGATTCCGGTGGCCCATATCAGCGGGGGGGAAATTACCGAGGGAGTCTTTGATAATTCCCTGCGGCATGCTATAACGAAAATGAGCCATGTACATTTTACCGCTCTGGAAGAATACAGGAAAAGGGTTATTCAGATGGGTGAAAGCCCGGAGACTGTTTTTACGGTAGGCGCATTAGCTTTGGATAATATTAAGAATCTCAAGCTTCTTTCCAGGAAAGAATTGGAACGTCAATTAGGTATTAAGTTTGACACTCATAATTTATTAGTTACATTTCATCCTGTTACGCTTGAGGATAATAGCGCTAGAGAACAATTCTGGGATTTATTAAAGGCGTTAGACGGGTTAAAAGAAACAAAAATAATTTTTACAAAGGCAAATGCGGATATTGATGGAAGCGTCATTAATAAAATGATAGACGAATATGTCCGTAAGAATTTTAACAAAGCTTGCGTTTTTGCTTCAATGGGCAGGTTTTGTTATTTGTCCGCTATGCAGTATGTAGACGCGATGGTGGGAAATTCGTCCAGCGGCATAATTGAAGCCCCGAGTTTTAAGATAGGGACCATAAACATAGGAGATAGGCAAAAGGGGCGCGTAAGGACCGAAAGCGTGATAGATTGCCTGCCCAAAGTTCAAGATATAAAAAGGGCTTTTATGATATGCTACTCGCATAGGTTCAGGAAAAGATTGCAGGGTATGGCAAATCCCTATGGCGATGGCAAAACCGCAGGGAAGATTAAAAACATATTAAAGAAAATAGATCTTACTAATATCCTAAAAAAGAGTTTTTATAATATAAAATTTAACGCAAAGAGGTAGTTATGAAAAAAACGGATATCTTTATTGATGAAAATGCGTCTATAATAGACGCATTAAAAAAGTTAGATAAGACAGCAGAAAAGGTATTGCTTGTGGCAGACGAAAAACATAGGCTCATGGGCACTATTACCGATGGAGATATAAGAGGATATATATTAAAAGGTAAACAGCTGGATAACAGCATAAAAGAAGTTTACAACAGCGATCCTTTTTATATAAGAGATGAAGATTATTCTATGAAAGCTGCAAAGGACATCCTGATAAGGCATAAAATAGAACTGGTGCCCATAGTTAATAAAGACAGGGAAATAACGGATTTTGTAACCTGGAGCCAGGCGTTTTCTTCCGAAGAAACAAAAATATATAAAGGCGAGAAAATAAATATCCCTGTGTTGATTATGGCCGGAGGAAGAGGCACTCGCCTTGAGCCTTTTGCGAACATCTTTCCAAAAGCCCTTATACCCATAGGAGACAAAACAATTATCGAATTAATTATAAATGAGTTTAAAGAACAGGGGGCCAGGGAATTTTATCTGATGTTAAATTATAAAGGCGAGATTATAGTAGCTTATTTAAACAGCATAGAAAAAGATTATACGATAAAATACATAAAAGAAAAAAAGTTTCTTGGAACTATCGGAGGATTAGGCTTGTTAGGCGGGAGAATTAAAGATGTTTTTATAGTATCTAACTGCGATGTTATTGTGAAAGCCAAATTCGCGGATGTTATAAAATTTCATAAAAAGCAAAAGGCATCTATGACAATATTATCTTCTATAAAACATTACAAGATACCCTATGGCGTTATAAAATTTAAGAACGGAGGAAAGGTTATAGAGATTGCGGAAAAACCAGAATATACTTTTACGATTAATGCCGGAGTTTATCTTTTTAACAAGGAGATATTAAAATATATACCTAAGAATTCTCATTTTGACATGACAGATTTGATAAAAATATTGCTTAGCAAGCGCGAGAAGATAGTCACTTATCCTGTTAATGAAAATGATTATATAGACATAGGCGAATGGGGAGAATATAAGAAGGCCATAGAAAAGATGAGGATATAAATGAAAGTAGCGGTAAAAGGATTTGGTTCTATAGGCAGGAGACATGTTTTAAATCTGCTGACTTTAGGGATAAAGCCTTATGTGGTGACAAAATATCCTGATTATAAGATGAAAGGTGTCTTTTGGGTTTCGTTACGGGATTTAAAAGCGAACAAAGATATCAGATACGCGATCATTTCCTCATGCACGGCCCGGCATTTGGAGGATCTAAAAAAACTAACAACTGTAGGTATAAGGAATTTCTTGATAGAGAAACCTATGGAAAGGGATTTAAAGAGGGCAAGCGAGATCCTGAGATTCAGCGCTGAAAAAAGATTGAAAATTTATGTGGCTTACAACATGCGTTATTTAAAAAGCATCCATATGATAACAGATTTCATAAGAGATAATATATCCTCTATTAGATTGGTAGAGGTAGTTGCGGGGCAGTATTTACCGGAATGGAGGCCTTCTAGGGATTACAGGGATTCTTATAGCGCCTGTAGAAGTAAAGGCGGAGGCGTTGATCTGGATCTTTCTCATGAGATTGATTATGTTTTACATTTATTTGGGAAAAGGTTTAAGAAAAAAATAGTTTATAGAGATAAAATAAGTGATTTAAAAATAAATTCACCTGATATCTTTAAACTGTTCCTGGTTTACAAAAAGTTTGTCGTAGATATGACTTTAGATTATATAAGGAGGCCGAAGGAGCGTTGCCTGAAGGTATTCTGCGAAAATGGAAAAACATTATATTATGATTTTGTTAAAGGATTATTGAAAATAAATGGTAAAACAATTTTGAATAATGACAGAATGAGCGATACTTATATTCGCATGTTGGAAGAATTCCTGGGAATTAAAAAGCCCAAAAGGAAGATTCTTTGCAGTGCTGGAGAATCGCTCAATGTTTTGAGAATATTGGAGATTTAGCCATGTCGTGTAATATATTGTGTACTATTTGTGCAAGAGGCGGTTCAAAAGGTATAAAGAATAAGAATATACGGTTTTTATTGGGAAAGCCCTTGATTGCGCATACGATAAAACAGGCATTTAAATGGGGCAAGGCAAAAAAGGTCATTGTTTCCACTGATTCCAAAAAAATCTCTGAGGTTGCCTTAAGATATGGCGCCGAAGTACCCTTTATGCGGTCTAAGAAACTTGCCTCCGACAGCGCCGCGAAAATATTGAGCATAAGACATGCGCTGGTTGAGTGCGAGAGGGTATACAGAGAGAGGTATGATATTGTTGTTGATTTAGACGTAAGTTCTCCGGTGAGGACAGTAAAGGATATAGACGGGTGTTTTGAAGTTTTCAGGAAGAAGAAGGCGGATACGGCATTTAGCGTAGTCCATGCGCACAGAAACCCTTATTTCAATATGGTGGAAAAAAGGAAAGACGGTTTTGTAAAGATATGTAAAAGGCCTCCTCGTTTGATATTGAGGCGGCAGCGGACGCCTGAAGTATACAACATGAACGCTTCCATATATTTTTATAAAAGAGAATTTTTGCTGGACAGAAGAAATAAAACGCCTTTTTCGAATAAGACCGCGGTTTATGTAATGGATGACAGCGCAGGTTATGATATAGACAGGGAAATAGATTTTAAATTCATAGAGTTATTAATGAAAGAAGGTAACTATGAAATACGATAAAATTTTTTCTTTAAAAGGCAAGGTGGCGGTTGTTGCCGGAAGCGCGGGTCTCATAGGCAGGGAAATAGCAGAAGGATTGGCTGAATGCGGAGCGGATGTGATTGCGGCTGACATTAGAGAAAAAAAGAATAGAAAAGTCAAAAAAAGAATTTCCAGCAGATATCTGGATATCACTAAAGAAGAATCTGTTTCAAGTTTAATAGATTTTATAGATGAAAGATACGGAAAACTTGATATATGGGTAAATTGCGCTTATCCCAGAACAAGGGATTGGGGGAATGCTTTTGAAAAAGTTTCTTTGAATTCATGGAGGAAGAATGTGGACATGCACCTTAATGGATATTTTATA
>Ga0066640_10000260_pt1 | contig 30494 bp, 30 predicted proteins | sample CryGeyCG2114_020_2_FD_59505 | JGI IMG/M metagenome (GOLD analysis project Ga0066640, IMG submission 59505) | Groundwater microbial communities from aquifer - Crystal Geyser CG11_big_fil_rev_8/21/14_0.20 | ecosystem: Environmental > Aquatic > Deep subsurface > Groundwater | place: USA: Utah... | reverse complement strand
TAGCTCGCGGTTTAACAAAGTTATGAATAACATATTCAGAACTTAATTCAGTATCTTCTGCCAGATCGTGCAGTGCGGCAAGCATTTCGAGTTCTACCGGCATAGAAAGGTGTTTAGGTATGTCATCATTAGCTACAAGAAAGGGGACAACATCGTAGTACAATGAGCCTGCAGCTTCTGCGGGGTGGAAAATATAGGGAACACCTTCTGCATCGCGAACCCGTTTTTGTTTTTGTTCATGATGAGCTCCCTTTGCATATGATATGCCTTGTCGCAGGCTATCGAGTGCATATAACATACGTAAGCGAGTGAGTATTTCTCCACGCAGCGGATGGTCAAGCGGGAGGATTGGCGGGCGTGCCTTTGCCGCCGCAATTTCTTCGCGAGTTGCCTTCTGCATTTTGAGCTCTGCACTATCTCTGGGTTTCTCGAGCAACAATTCATAATACAGGCGCAATGCGGCAAAGTAGTCCTTGTCTTTTTTATATAGAGATTCCCGCGAATCGGCTTCTGTAATCTTCCATCGTTCAAAATCAGTGAGCGGTTTTTCCCACCAATTAGTAGGAGGTCGTTCTTCTCTTCGAAGAAATTGTTGTACGCGTTCTGCGAGGTTTTTTTGAATTTTTGCGGGATCACTAATGACCGCTGCAGTTGCTCTTTGGAATTTACTTTGTACATCGATGGCTGTTTGTTCTAGTGCATCTTTGGCAGATAAATCTGTTGTTTTGGGTGCTCTGCTCCAATCGTCCAACAGTTTACGAATTGCATTCTGCCACTGTGCCTGTATTTGCAGTACTTTGTTCCAAAGTCCTGCAAGTCTCTCTCGATGTACATCAGGAATGGACCCACTAAGATTTTCAAATCTAAGTTCCTCAGGAATTTCCATAAATTCCCGCTCGCTTTCCATAAAAAAAGCACGCTCAAATGTAAAACACTCGTCGGGGTTATTTGTTAATGGCCAGCACCTGTGGAGCATTGCCGCATATCCAATCTTGAGCGTTGAATCCTCGGGGTGCTGTCTATGATCTGATGTTTTGAGGGCGTCGGGACTCATGAGTTTAGGACGATGCAAAGATGCGACTATACGACCATAGCCGTAATTCGTCAAATTATCGTGGCAAAAGCGCTTGCTAATAGGCAAAAAGCTGTTTTTATAACTAAGCAATAAGAAGGCGCCTCTGGAGGTGTATACTATACGCATATGAAACAAACTAACGACCGTGTCGACCGCTATCTTCGTACTGTTCATAAGCTTGGAACACCTTGCTATATTTATGATGGTGATATTATTAAACGCCAATATTCTCGCCTCAAAGAGGCGCTGCCGCGCTGTGAAATTCTCTACTCATTACGTGCAAATCCGCACCCCGATGTTGTCTATTTGTTGCGGAATGTTGGTGCCGGTGCCGATGTTTTTTCGGAAGGGGAGTTGGAGCGTGCTCTGCGTGCCGGAATTTTGGCGCACAACATAAGTTTTGCGGGACCGGGGAAGACCGAAGACGAACTGCGCATGGCCATTGGTACCGAGGTCGCCGCTATTGCCGTTGAGTCGATACAAGAGTTAGAGCTGTTGAATGCATTGGCAAGACAGATGGGAACCCAGGCACATATTACATTGCGTATTGGCACGGGGAAGTTTGGTATAGATGAAGAGCAGTTGCCGGAATTTTTGTCACAGTATCAAAAATGCACCAATGTCATTTTCGATGGATTGCACTTTTCGACACATGCAGTTCCGCTTGATGCGCAAGATTTGCTCGCAAAATTTAATCATAATTTAGAATTTGCCCAGCGTATACAAAGAGAGGCCGGTCGTCCTTTTAAAATCATTAATCTTGGCGGAGGATTTTGTATCCCAATGTTTCCGGGTGAAAAGGCACTCGACCTGACTGTATTCAAAGATTTTGCACCCCACAAAATGTTTCCTCAAACGCGCTTTTTTATAGAAGCAGGCAGATACCTTACCGGTCCGGCCGGTGTGTATATTGCAAAAGTACTCTACACAAAAAAATCTCGCGATACTGAATATATTATTATTGATGGCGGTATGCATCAAAATGCATTTGCATGTGGTTTGTATGCAAAGACTGCACCACGAAATTTTGATATTCGTATTTTAAATAAAATCAATGCAAAGCCCGAACGGACATACAGCATTGCAGGTCCCCTGTGTACCTCGTTCGATACCCTTGCACGCGATATTCAATTGCCGGAAGTTGTGCCCGGCGATTTGATTTGCGTTTTAAATTCCGGGGCGTATGGATTCTCTATGAGTCCGTTAGATTTTGGCAGCCGTCAACGTCCGCGCGAAATACTTTTGTCAAAGAGTTGAGTTGTTGGAGATGTCCGACTATAATGACGGATGATAAAAATCCTTCATATTTTTTAACCCCAGCTTTTATGATGAAGGGAGCTACAAAATGTCGGTCAGTTATTCTTATTGTTTTAGGAATTCTATTTTTGCTCGGCACGCTCGGCTACTGGCCAGCTTTTACGTTTACAAGATTCTGGCCGCTTTTCCTTATTCTTTGGGGATTGCACGATCTCTTCTGCAAGTGCGGAGGTGATATGTGCGGATGCAAAAAATAAGCGGAGGCAGATAAGCTAAACTGAGAGACTGAATTTTAAAGAGCCCCAAGCGGGGCTCTTTTGTTTTTCTCGTATGTGCAGAAACAATTTGTGCTCTTACATTTAATTCAGAATGGCAAAGCTGAAGAGTACGCGGAACGGTTCGCACCAAATGAGCACGTGATTGTACTTATCGGTATCGGTGCCGGCAGGGAGTGTGTAATTTACATTGCCCTTTGTCGCCTTGAGTTTGCCGAGATCGATATAGTCGCCCGCACTTTTGCTGGCCGAAAGGTACACTTTAAGCAGCGGACCGTTTGCGGTATTGAAATTTTCGAAGCGAAGAATTTTGGAATCGCCGTCTTGAATGAGAATTGCCTTGCCCTCAACATCGTAGACGCTGCGTTGAAAGTTTGCCGATGCAATTACTTGCGGACCTGCCGGTTCTGGAGTTGGCGCAGGAGTTTCGGTTTTTGGTGCGGACTCGCTTTCTGTTGTTTTTGCCGGCATGGGCGACGGCTCATTTTTTACAACTGCTTCGCCCTCTGCATGCTGCTTAAGCATATCCATAAAGCCGGCTTTTGTTTCTTCATCCATTGTTTCCATTACTTTTTCCAGCGCTTGCTCATCCGGCCGCATAACCTTTTCTTTATCACCGGGCTCTTCGGCTGCGTTTGTTTCTTCTACTCCTGGCGTGTCCAGAGGTGATGCTTCATTCAAGACAACTTCATTATTTTGGAAAATAAAATAGTAGGCTGCGTAAATAACACCAACAATAATAATAATGCGAAGAAGTCTTTTCATAGAAATATGAGGTTAATAAGTTAGATACAGCCTAATGTCTCGCTTGCTATTTTGCAAATCGACCAGATTGACCGATATTATAAATCGCCCGGATGTATCCAGCGCCCTAACTCTTTCTCACTATCTACATACCCGCGCAATTCAACCTGCGATCCGCGATGCAGTGCAAAGTGCAGGTGTTGGCGTTCGCCGCCGGCTTCATCAGTAAATCCATCTCCAAGCACGCCAAGTTTTGTGCCAGATGCAATATAATCGCCAATAGTATGATCGATACTTGTAAGATCTACATGGCCGTAGAGCGCTGTGAATACCTCTTCTTCAATATTGCACTCCTGAACAATTACGCCGCCGTAGCCGGTTGCAGTTTGTTTTATTTTTAATGGTCCGCCGCAATATGCAAAAAAGGGAACTTGCGTCTCGCCGGGCAGCGTTTCGAAATCTATGCCGGTGTGAAATCCACGAAAGCGTTCTGGTTGAACAGGGGATGTCGCCGACTCTATAAAGATGCCGAATGGTTTTTTTGTAATACGCGATGCCGCCGATACTGCAGCTTGATCTTCTATTGGCATGTGCAAACTTGCACGATCATTATCAAAAATGAATGAGTCAATAAACTCCTCGAAAATTGGTGCATCGAGAGCAGGGTTGTACGCAATAACATAAAAAGTACTTGGATTTTTTTTTGTATGGCGAATATCGATCAGTTTATGCCGCTCATTCCTCCATGAAGGCTGCTGCGGAAAATGAGATACGCCGGGCTTTTTCTCTATCTCATATCGTACGGCTGCATGTCCATGCACTTCTGCATTTTCACGCTCCAAAATGGTAACCGTATTGAGTGTTAAAAAAATATTTGCGGAAAATTTTCTAATAAAGATTTGTGATTGCTCCAGGGGCGAAGTTGCCGCTAGCGCCGGATCGTAAATATTTATCGATTCAATACCGGGGATATATGCAATCTGCCATGCTTTAGGAAGTTCTGCAGAAAAACGATAATCATCATTGTACTGTGCAAAATGGTGGCGCGTGGCGATTTTTTTTTCTGGTGCTGGAGTTTCTATTTGCTGCGGCAATTTAGTTTGGTTTGGAATTTGATCTTGCGCCGGCGGTTGTGTTGGGGCGCAGCCGGCAAGAAGCGCGACTCCCCAAAAAGCGGTGATAAAAACAGCGGCAAAAATATTATTTTTCATGAGCTTATTGTAGCTTGAGTAAAAAAATACTTGCTCTATTTGTCGACCAATTTTTCTTCTGTAAAGATGCGTAATACAACATTTTTTGCCATACTCACGCAAGTGAACACTTTTTTTATTCTTAATCCTTTTCACTATGGAGTTTTCAATGACACTTGCTCGTGTGATAGGACCAGTATTGGTTCTCGTATCACTCGGTGCGCTGCTCAACATGAAGCGGTTCATGGGCATGGTCAACGACTTTTTAAAAAATGAAGCGTTGATGTTTTATGCTGGTGTAGTGCATCTTGTCCTCGGTCTTGTGCTTGTTATGAAGCACAACTATTGGGTCGGCAGCTGGGAAGTTATCATTACAATCCTTGTCTGGCTTGTGCTGGTTAAAGGAGCACTCATCGTAGTATTTCCGGAGCAGGCAGTTGAGATTTCAAAATCTTGGAAGAGTAAAAATATGCTCACGTTCTGGGCAGTTGTAGATTTGATCGTGGGCGGTGCATTGATTTATGTTTCGTATCTTGTTTAGAAAAATAAACTAAAAAGGGCCCCAGCACATAAATGTGATAGGGGCTCTTTTGTGTCGTTGTAAAATTAGTGAGTCGTGATAAGTACAGTGAATCGTGGTGAACTTTACTTCTTCGTTTTCTTTGCAGCCTTTTTTTTGACTGTCTTCTTAGCAGGCTTCTTAGCTGCTTTCTTAGCAGGCTTTGCAGCCGCTTTTTTCTTCGCAGCTTTTTTCATAGCCATAGAGTGAAGAAGTTAAGAAATAGAATGAGAAAATTATCTTCTTACTTTTTAATAAATACAAGAGGTACTTTGCGAAATTGCATGCGGCGTTTTAAGTACATCACTATTTAGCTCGAACTCGATATTGAGCTGAAAATAATTTTCAGGAATTAAATAGAAACATCCTGCGCGCTCCCATGTTGCGCCGTCGTCTTCAGTAACAAAGCGAACAAGATTTCCCTCACCACTGCCGGCACCGCGGTCGTCTGCAATATCTACAAAGATCGCATTATCAGCAGTGAATATTCCCACCGGATTGAATTTCATTTTTTGTCCGGGTTGCGCCGGATCGTCAGGATTTTTTACGGTGAAAAATTTGTGCCACGTTTTTCCGAGGTCGGTGCTGCGAAGTATTCCGGCCCATGGTGTTGCATTGCGCGGTACCTCAATATTCCAATTTAAATTCGGCTGGCGAATCATTGCATACATGGAATCGTCATTGCCGACGACCAGTGTTGTTGGATATTGATTTTTATATATGTAATCTGGATAGTTTTTTGGCGGCGCGTTCTGTAAATACGTAAGTTCTAATATGCGCTCGCTATTCGCATCACACGTGCCGCTCTCTTTCGGACACTCCATCTGCATCCATTCATAAAAAGTTGCTGCCGAACCATCGATCGTATGAATTACTCGTTCGATATTGTTGAGCTGTGTCAGTGAATTTTCGACAGGCACCAAAAAACTTTGGCTTCCGCAGCTGGTACTGGCATTGGGAATCGCCCGTCGAATGTCGCGCCAATCCACAAAAGCAATACCGTCGTCAACTTTTATATCGCGCAGTGCGCCTGGACCCGTTTCGGTATCAAACCAAAATGGCTGGAGTCCCCCTTGCTGTTCACTCCGGGTTGGACCATCAAAAAGCTCAAGCATCGCTGCAAATTCGCCGGGCAGTTCGGCAGGCACTTCACGATATACTCCTTCCGTCTTTCCACAATCCTGAAAATTTTCGTTATCACGTTCGCTACTAAAATGGACCGTCACTTCTCGAGTCGGTGTATTTTTTAAACAAGCGGTCAAAGCAATGCCGATTATAAAAACGAGTATTATTTTTTTCATATAAGCAGTATAGCAACTAGAGCGTTTCGTAGTTGTATAAAAAGGGATCGTGTTCACTTGAATTATCCTCTTCCGCTCCACACAAGTCGTCGGGAGTAGTTTCTTTGAGTTTAAAAAGTGCCTGTACTTCTATTTGGCGTACTCGTTCACGAGTCAGATTCATGCGCTCGCCAATTTCTTCGAGATGTAGCCCACGTGTTCCATCAGCGATGTCGAGTGCGCACGAAGCATCTGCTGGCATTTCGTCAGGTCCCTTATCTGGAAAGTTTAATTTTATAGAGCCTGTGACTGGATTACTATCGAGATATAGATTATATCTGCAACCCACGTAAGGACATGGGCGCTCGACATCTATACAATCAGCGCGGGTTTTTGGTCGAGATGTTTCTAAGTCAGTCACTTCATCAGGAAGTACCGCAAGTGCCTCCCGGCGAGCCTTGCGCCTTTCTCTTGTAAGTTGTTTAACCGTAAGCGTTCTGGGCTTTTGGGGCTTCTCGCGCTTTTCAATATCTAATTTAGATTTTGCGTGCATAATTTTTTGTAAAATGACTTATGAGCAATCCATCGTCGATATCGACGAATTCGGTAGTATAGAACGGACTTTTTTCCAGATATTCACGGTAGGATTTTGTGTGTTCGGCAAAATCTTTCATATTATCGGCAACGATAATTGCTCCGTCCGCGAGCTGTGGTTCAAACAATTTAAGATAGTCGAGATACTCTCGTTTGCCTGCATCTATAAAAATAAAATCGGCTCGTGGCTTTTGCGTCTTTAAAAAAGTGATGATGTCGGAGTGGATGCATTCGATTACTTTGTCTAAACCTGCGCGCCGTATATATTCGCGCGCTTCTTCTACTTTGAATTTTTCACGCTCTACGGTCATCACACGGCCACCATATTGCGCAGCAGCTTTCCCGAGCCACAGCGCCGAGTATCCTACACTTGTACCCAGCTCTAAAATTGTGCGCGGTTGCTCGCGCATAACTAACTCGTATAAAAATTCAGCGGTCTTGCGCCCCACAATCCACAGTCCAACATTTACATGCATCTGCCATTTTTTTTGGTATCGCTTTGGAATACCATGTTCGCGGAATTCGCGGTCCAGTGCTTCGATTTCTTTAATTATTTCTAGCATCCGGAATATGCAAGGTAACTAAAGGGGCGATTCTGGTTTGCGCTTCCCAAATTTTAGAATGTACTTCGCCTATATGTTCTTCTTGAAGCGGTACACGAAAGCCAAGAAATTGAGTATGTAATTTAGTTCTAAATTGCTGACAAAGTTCTAAAGCTCCGGAGTTTTGATGAATACTTTCTTCTGTTTCTCCATCGATAATTGCAAATTCTTCAGCTAGATTTCCCGCACTAACAATTCTTTCTGCGCTATCGTTGTAAACTCTGCGAACTGCTGCAACCGTGTAGCGTTGACCTTTTTGAATTCCAGGAATAACCGTAATGTGCGGGTGCGGACCAGGTGTTTCGATTGGAGGATGTGCATCGCGTTGGCTAAATATATTCCGTGCATACGGTTCAATAATAATTCGTTGTAATGGCAATCGAGTATCGGGCTGCTGACGATAAAAGCGTGCCCATGCAACTTTTTGCTGTTCTTCATTACTAACTTGCGTATTTTTCAGGACAGCTCCAATAAACTGCCGCAGCATATCAGCTGTTGATTGTTGCTCTAATGCCAGACGAAATTCTCTTTCTTTCTTGGCAGTTTTATTAAAAACTCTTTTTAATTCCTCAAAGCCTCTGTCACCTAAATGCTCCGCTGGTGTAGCATATCCAAATGACATCCAGCGTTCGCCAGCTTCTGCCGGGCCACGAAATTGTTTTGGTAGTTTGACCATAAGGTCAGCAGTATACGATTTTCTTGCTCTACGTCAAGCTGCAGGGAAGCTCACTTTATAGAGTAGACCGGCTTTATCATCAGAAATATAGAGTGCACCTTCATGAAAAATTAAATCAACCGGGCGCCCAAGGGCGCGGTTATCTTCGGTGAGCCAGCCGGTAATAAAGTCATGCATTCTAATAAAATTTCCCGCTGCATCAAGTTCGGCGCGCACTATTTTATAGCCGGTGGGCACCGTGCGGTTCCATGAGCCGTGATAGGCAATGAGCACATCATCGGAATTAGGAATAAATGCAAGGCCAAGCGGCGCTGAATGTGCCTGCAAGTCGATATGCGAGGGTTCAGTGTCTTCGCACGGATCACGAATGTACTGATTTTTGTCGAAGTTTGTGTCATGAATTTGTTTGCCGTAGCAAATTGGCCAGCCGTAGTTTTTTCCGGCCTCAATAATATTTACCTCATCCGGCGGCAGATCGTCACCCAGACGGTCGCGCCCCATCTCAGTTGCCCAAAGTGCATCTGTCTTCGGGTGCCATGTAAAAAAGACCGCATTTCGCAATCCGTCCGCTACCAATTCAAATTCGCTGCCGTCGCGGTTCATTTTATATATAGCGGCATAGCGAGGATCCGGCTCTTCACATACATCACATGATGAGCCGATAGAGATATACAATTTATTATCCGGTCCAAACCCGAGTGTGCGCGTAAAATGGCGTCCGCTTGGAGGTAAATCGATAATTTTTTCCGGCGAACTGTCATCGCAGTACACGCACGTACGTACAATTTGATGTTCCTCTGCAATATAAAGAGTAAATGGATTTTTGGGATCAAAGGCCAAGCCGTGTGGCCGCTGCAAATTTTGAAACATCGGAGTTTTTCGTACTACAGCGCCATTCTCGATTTCCAGCAGCCATACCGTGTTACTCCGCGTTGCGCTCACCCACATATTTCCGCGTTCATCAAAGCGCATGGCGCGGGCATTGGGAATTCCATCTGCAAATATTTCAATAGAAAAACCATCGGGCAGTTGCAATGGCATGTCCACTGAGGGTGGAGGAAGAACTACCGGTTTTATTCCAGGCCAGAAGCGGTACGCTGCAAAGGCTCCTACTCCCATGAGAATTAAAAAGACCAAAGAAAATATCCAGTTCTTTTTCATATGTATTATTTTATCATCCATTAAAAAACCCCGCAGTAAAGCGGGGTTTTTATTCGTCCTACTATATAAAACGCTTAGCAGCACTTCTTTCCCATCAACATCATAACAAGAACCTTCACTGCCATAACACCTACAAGTAAGTAGATGATCCACTCAACTGTTGGCCACTGGCCAAGGAGCAGATTAACGACATTAAGATTGCGGTCTAAAAAGCCGCCAAGACCAACGAGACCCCAGTTTAAGCCGCCGATGAGCAGCAATATGGTAGAGGGCCAACACCATGCAGATTTTCCTTCCATGATAAAGTGGTTAGGGATAACTGATCAATTTTAATACTATTTCGTAACCAAGTGCAAATGGAGCAAGTAATAATTCGCATTACCGGCAAGGTGCAGGGGGTGTTTTTTCGTGCAGAAGCAAAAAAGCGCGCCGATGCTTGGAATATAAAAGGATATGCAAAAAATCTTTCTGATGGTTCGGTTGAGGTGTGTGCACAGGGTGAGCCGGATGCAGTGCGAAAGTTAATTGAAGTGGTGCCGGCACGGCCCGGAGCAGGCACGTGTTGTGGATATACGTGTGAAGCAACAAGAAATGGCTGCACCGGTTGAAGATTTTACAATTAGGTAATTATATTGTATAATATAATTATGAAAAATAATTATCAAGCCCATATTTTTGGTGTTTTTACGGCTGTAGTTCTTGTTGGTCTCCTTTCTTTTGCACAATCAGAAGAGAGTTTGCGGATATCTTCAACAACGTTTGATGATGGCGGATTTATGCCGCTCTATACCGCGTATACGCAAGAGCCGCAGGGCTTTAATATTAATCCTCACTTTGCATGGTCATCGGACGGGGATGAAGCTGAAAGCTATGCGATTATGATGTACGACACGCATCCTGATGCAGATAATTTTGTGCACTGGTGTATTTCGGGAATTCCGGCAAACCGCCGCGCTATTAATGAGGGGGATTCCGGAGTTATGCGGCCAAGCGGAAGCTATGAGTGGCCGAATAGTTCTGGGCTGTTAACATACGGCGGTCCAACACCACCGGCCGGCTCTGGTCTTCACGAGTATATCTTTAAATTTTATGCATTAAATGTAGAAGACGATCTGTCCAGTTTTGTCGGTGAAGGGCGGTGTAGTTTGGAATCGTTTGCTGCGGCGATTGAAGGAAAAATTGTGGCCGAGGGAACATATACCGGATACTTTGGTCTCGATGAAGATAATACTGAGATAGATGCAGAAAGTGCAATTGAGGAATACAAAGCTGCGGCAGCGGCTCGTGAGAATGCCGTAGATGCAGTTCAAAATGAACAATCAGACGCACCCGTATCCGGCGAAACCGCAGATAAAGATGAAGAAGATGATGATGAATCTGTACAAGTTGAGAATATCGAACCTGACCGCCCGCTCACGCTGCGCGAGCGGCGTGAGGCGGTGTTGGAATGCCGTAAAGATTACAGCGTGGCGCGTAAAGCATTCCATACCTGTCGCCAAGAGGCAGAGACCGATGAAGCGGGTAACGAGTTGCGCCTGCGTGACCGCCGGGCAAATATCTTGCTATGTCGAGATGAATATAATAGAGCCCGTGGAGTATATCGTGAGTGCGTAGATCATATAGAGTGAGCGTTGACAGTATAAAAAAAATAAGTATAATCACCTGGCGCTTAAAGACGATTAAGAGCTTTAAGGCGTCATAATTATGGAAATTAGAAACATCGCAATTATCGCACACGTTGATCATGGCAAGACGACCTTGGTGGATGCTTTGATGCGCCAGACCGGAATGGTGGACGACGCTTCTGTTAGCATGGACAGCAACGATCTGGAGCGTGAACGTGGCATTACTATTTATGCAAAAAATGCATCGCTCTTTTACAAAGATACGAAGATTAATATTGTCGATACGCCCGGCCACGCCGACTTTGGCTCTGAGGTTGAGCGCGTTTTGCGCTCTATAGATAGCGTGATTTTGGTGGTCGATGCCCAGGAGGGGCCGATGCCGCAGACTAAATTTGTTTTGAAAAAGTCGCTGGAGCTGGGACTGAAGCCGATTGTTGTTTTGAATAAAATAGACAAACCGGCAGCGCGTCCGGACGAGGTGCACGATATGGTGCTGGAGCTCTTTATGGATTTAGGTGCCAACGATGAACAGCTCGATTTTCTCACGCTCTATGGCATTGGCAAAGACGGTGTTGCGATGCACAAGCTCGATGATGAGCGCAAAGATTTAACTCCGCTGCTCGATACAATTATAGAAAAAATTCCGCCGGCACCGGCAGACACTTCTGTGCCGCTGCGTATGCAGCCGTTCAATCTTGCTTACGATAACTTTTTGGGGCGATTGGCGGTTGGGCGCATTTATGAAGGTACAATAAAAAAAGGGCAGCCGGTTGTAGTAAAAAATATGGAGGGCGAGTCGCGCCGCGGGAAAATTACAAATGTAACAACCTTTAAGGGATTTGAACGGGTCGATGTAGATGTGGCCGGAGCCGGTGATATTGTAATGATTGCGGGAATTCCCGACATCGATATTGGGGAGACGATTTGTGAAAACGATTCGCAGGAGGCCTTGCCTGCAATTGAGGTAACTGAGCCTACGATCTCGCTGCACTTTTTAGTGAATAATTCGCCGTTTGCCGGCAAAGACGGAAAGTTTGTTACCAGCCGTCAGATTCGCGACCGTTTAGAAAAAGAGCTGGAAGTAAATGTAGGATTGAAGATCGATTTTTCTGCGAACGATGAGTTTATAGTGAGCGGTCGCGGTGAGTTGCATATTGCAATTTTGCTTGAAAACATGCGGCGCGACGGTTACGAGCTGCAAGTTTCGCAGCCGAAAGTAATTATTAAAGAAGAGAATGGTGAGAAGCTCGAGCCGTTTGAGGAAGTGACAATCGATGTTCCGGATAATATGTCGGGAACGGTTATCGAGAAGTTGGGAAAGCGGAAGGGGATTATGAAAGATCTGCGTCCCGAGCATGGACATACGCGGATTATTTTCGAAATTCCAACACGCGGTTTGCTGGGATATCGTGGCGAATTTGTGGTAGATACGCGCGGTGAAGGTATTCTCTGTTCACGTGTTGTCGGGTTTCGCCCGCACGTTGGCGAGATTCAAAAGCACGAGCTTGGTTCAATGGTTTCTATTGGAACCGGCAAGGCGCTTGGTTTTGCACTCTACAATCTCCAAGAGCGCGGTGCACTCTATATTAAACCGAATACCGAGGTATATGAGGGAATGGTCATTGGGAATGTTGCAAAGGGTGTCGAGATGCCGGTAAATCCGCTTAAGGGAAAACAGCTGACCAATATGCGTTCTTCAGGAGCTGATGAGGCTATCAAGCTTACACCGCCATTGGAAGTTACGCTTGAACGCGGTCTAGAATTGGTTGGTGACGATGAATATTTAGAAGTAACTCCGCTTCATATTCGTTTGCGCAAAAAGTATCTTACTGAGAATGAGCGCAAGCGAAAGAAGTAGTAGCTATAGCTCAGTAAAGAACTCCCACATAAAGCCGCCAGTCTCTCGCGGCCAGTTGTGCGGATAGTAGCTTCCATCCCACGAGGCGTAGTTGTTGGTATGCGGGCACCAAATGAGAGGTGCATCTTCGGCGCAGCCTTTATATGCAACGCACGAGCCAAAGCTTGGTTCTACAGGCAGAGTATCGCTGCCGCAGCGATTTTGTTCACGGTAGTTTTCGCGTGCGTTTAGGCCTTGAGAGAAGGAAACAAGTCTGTCATTGGGATTATGCCAGACCATTGCCGCAACCGGTCCGGTACATTCGCTCTGCGCGCGTCCGCCGCCCAATGTACCCACCGCGCGAATCACATCGCCGCGCGCACACGCCAAACTGTTTGTAAACCAAGCACCCAGTGAATGCGCAACCACATAAATTTGGTCCGTATCTATGCAGTATGCAGAACTCATCTCTTCTAAAATCTTGTCAAAGAGCGCATAGTCGCGCAGCGCACTTGCCGAATCTCCAGGGTCGCTCCAGCTAAAGCTGCCGCCAGATTTTATCCCCGCAGGATACACCATAATCGCACCGCCCTGCGTTGCCTGCTCCACACGGTAGTAGCCGCGCACCTGTGTATTGGAATTTGTGCGGCCGTGGAATGCAAAGATCAGCGGCAGTGGCTCATCTTTATCGTAGCTATCCGGAATTACGGTAATAAAATCTCGTTGAACATCATTGAGTGTAGTTTGTGTCGGCGGATTTGACGGCGGCGTTACACCGCACCCCGCGCTTCGCACATCCCGCTCGTCTTGCAGTGCAACTTCACCGCTATCGATTTGAAATATTCGATGCAGCAGCCAGGCAATTTCTTCACGCCGGATCGGCCGCTCCGGCAAATATGCATAGCGCGAAAAAATATTGTTATTGTGCGAAAATTCGAGATTCGGCAGATACCAATTTTCATTTTCGCCTCTTTCGCGCAATTCCACACCAAAGGCTTTCTGCACAATTGCCATGGCCTCAGCCATGTTTACTTTTTGTTCCGGCCGAAAATATCCATCAGGATATCCCGCAACAATGTCATTATCTTTTGCATAACATACAAAGCGCGCAAACCATTCGTCGCCAACATCCGGAAAACAGCGGGAGCCATTGCCGATTTGTTCCGGCGCAACGGTAAGTGCAAAGAGCATCGTTAAAAGTTCCGCGCGATTTGCCTGCCAGCCGGGTTGAAATGTTCCATCAGGATATCCGGCAACTGCCTCCTTATCTTTTAAAAATTCTATGCTTTCGCGATATTTGCTTTTTGCAATATCAGGAAAAGAAGATTGCGCCGATGCTGTTGCAGCATGCAAGCTAATAATAAAAAAACATAATGCGACTAAAAGGGTAATTCGTTGGTCCATGGCTGTGCATCGGGATAACGTTCGAGATATGCATCATATTCGTCGTCTATTTTTTCAATATTCCGCGCCTCGCTGATGTTCCACTCTTGGGCTGCGGCATCAAAAGAAATAACGATCTCAAAAGTGTAGCACGGCTCGGTTCCGCCTTCGCACAATCCTCCCCATGTTTCTATAATTCCTTCCTCGCTCGTAGCAACATCCAGCAAACGGCCATAAAATTCGGGCAGTTCGCGCATTTTTCGGTGCCCTTCACCAAAGCCTCGCGGAGAATCTATTGCGCTGATTGTTCCATTTTTCAAGCCAACAAGTACATAATCCGTATCGCCGGTAGTAATTAAGAGGCCTTCTTTCTCATCTTTGCTTACATCGGTTACAATGATTTTTTCGATATGTGATGCAGGTACTAATGTCAATTTTTGTGGTTCCGCACTATCGTTTTCAGGTTCAATATAGTGCTCTTTATTTGGAAAAGCTTTTTCAAATACTTTCGACCATGTGTCGTCCGACTTTTCATAAATCGCTGCATATTCAACTGGAATGATGATTTCATCGCCGCTTGCAGTCAGTTTTGGTTCATTGATAAGATATCTAACCGCGTGTTCCGGTGATGCATCGCCCTCGAAATTTACAACATAAACAGTGATATCTGTCGCCTCGGGCGGGACAACATTTGCAGGCTGGAATGACGAGTTGGAATCATTTGCAAGGCAGCCAGTTAACATACTAATTGTAACCAGCATAAAAAAGGTGATTTTTTTCATAGGCTGACACTATACCCTATAACACGGCTTCGCACCTATTGTTGATGCAGTCGTAACCTTGTAATTCGATGCATGAGTATATGCACCGGCTCTCATAAGAATCGATTAACGTCTGAATATTTGACGCCTCTTTTTTATTTACAAAGACCCAGCAACCAAAGGGACACTTCGATTCAACCTGCACACAATCTGCTTTTGTGGTGCAGTACTGGGCATTTTGTATTGTGCGTTTAATCGATGCTTCGCTCTTTTTGCCGCCTGGGAGCGGGAGCGTAAGAATGCTGACAGCAATTAAAACGATACCGATAGTTATTAACAGATATTTCATATTTCTGAGACGGAAAAATTATGTAAAAGAATACAAGAATGAGCCGTCTCTATTTTATAACTTTTTTTATATGTCTATTCAAAGAGATGCAAAACTGCAAAAGTGTATTGATGACTGCACACGGTGTTATCAAGTCTGTGTCGATACCGTAACATACTGCATAAAGATGGGGGGATCGCACGTCGAAGCTAACCATCTTACGCTGTTAAAAGATTGTGCATCGATCTGTAAAACAAGCATGGGCTTTCTGTTGCGTGAGTCCAAGCATGCTAAGAGTATTTGCGAAGTAGCTGCAGAGATTTGTGAGGCCTGTGCGGATAGTTGTGAAAAGATCGATCCGGGTGACGAGCAGATGAGGGAATGTGCTCGAATGTGCCGAGAATGTGCAGTTTCGTGCAGAGCAATGTAATGTAAGGTTACAAACCTACGGCTGAAACAGATCTTCCGGAATGAAGCGCACCTCGTTTACTTCTGGGAATTGCTTCGCAGTTTCTTCAATTTGGAACCAGAGAATACCCGCGCGGCAAGCCCCGCCGGATGTTTGATTTTGCGGATCGGCGAACTGCAGCGTGAGGACGCCGTTACTCAACGAAGCGCTTAGGAGCGTAAAGCCCGGCAGCGGAAATTCCGTTGTAATTCCTGCGGCTTCCTCAAGTGTTGTCAGCTCGCCTTGTATTAGTAATTTAATCGTATCTTGTATGGGAGTCGTTGTTCTCGGGATTTCACGGTCGACTGCAACAAGTCCACTGCGTGAACAGAGGATATTGCCACTGGCATCTGTGTCTTCTTCCGGATCATAGTAGTAGAGTTGCACCACCTGTTCTTGTGCACCGTTTGTTCCGGCAGTGTTATCAAACCGGACCGGAATACGTAATTCTTGTGCGTTTTCTGGTAAGCCGGATGGGTTAGCTTTTTCGAGAACGAGCGTACCTGTATTGGTGGTAGGCGTTGTAAAATTAACGGTTGCCGTAAAAGGAACAAAATTATTTGTCATCCAGTCGCCTTGTGCTTCGGCCGGGCCACTGCCCAAAACGCTGCCGTTTGCATCGAGAAGCTCAATCGGAAATGAGGCTTCAAAGTACCAACTGCCGCGTGCTTGTCCATTTACAACAAGAGGACTGCTGCTAATCGTTTGATTTCGAGTAGGGGAGGTGACGCGGATAAGATCACTCAAATCATCGCCATTACCATCGCCATTCATTCGGTCCAAAAGAGCCTTGAGAATAAGCACACGTACGATTCTTTCAGTACGGTCATCATCATCTTCCTCAATACCCTCGACGCTCACTTCTTTATCTTCAAGTGAAGATAAAAGCGTGGAACAGCTTGCGTCGCTGCTATCGATTTTGCATTCGCTTTCATCGTCAAAGAGCAATCGCTGTCTTTGAGGCGTATCATTCTGGCTCTCATACTCTAAATACCACTCGTTTGGATCGAGGCCCGGCTCATTCCGTACGAGTGTGCCTTCCTCTTGAAAATTAATTTCTTGATCACCATTTGGAGGAGGAGACTCGGTATCAAACCAGCCCCAGTTTGTAGAGCCATAGTAGAGCAGCCATCCCAGCAGGATAAGACCAATAATAACTAAAATTGCCGTTGTTGTGCGTTGTTCTTTATTCATATCCATTAAGACGCAGAAAGGATGAAAAATTTTACATGATTTATGCGTCTCCATTGTACAACTATTTTTTAACTATTACTTATGAGAGCAGCACAGATTCATACATATGGAGACAAAGACGCCGTGACACTGACAGATATACCCAAAATTACTTCTCCAGAAGGTACTGTTGTAGTAAAGGTGTTTGCAGCTGGGGTGAATCCGATTGATTGGAAGATTCGAAGCGGGCATATGGCAGAAATGATGCCATTAACACTGCCGGTCACGCTCGGACTGGATTTTTCTGGCATCGTTGTTGAGATTGGAGAGGGAGTTGAGAATTTTTCTTTAAAGGATGAAGTATATGGGCAGGCAGGCATTATTGCCGGCGGTTCCGGAAGCTTTGCGGAATTTGCACGCACACCTTCAAAAAACATCGCCATTAAACCGAAGACTGCAAACCACTTAGAATCGGCATCGCTGCCGCTTGCTGGCGTTAGCGCGGTACAGGGACTGCTTGAACATATTAAATTGCAGCGCGGACAAAAAATTCTTATTCATGGCGGTGCCGGAGGTATCGGCAGTTTTGCTATCGAGTTGGCACACTATATTGGTACCGAAGTGTATACTACGGCCCATAATGAAGACGCTGAGTATTTGAAAAAATTGGGTGCAGATCATGTTATCGATCATCGTGTGCAGAAGTTCGAGGATGTTGTTAAGGGCTGCGATGCGGTGTTAGATACCGTGGGCGGACAAACCTATATGCGCTCATTCGGAGTGCTCAAGAAGGGCGGAACGATTGTTTCGCTGCTTGAAGCACCCAATGATGTATTAATGGAGCAATACGGCGTTACCGCAATTTCTCAGTTCACTCAAATTACAACAAAACGCCTTGAGCGATTAGCCGAGCTCGTTGATCTTAATGTTACGAAGGTGCATATCGATAAAGTTTTTCCTCTAGAAGAGGCGGCAGAGGCACTCGATTACCTGCAAAATCGGCATCAGCATGGAAAAGTCGTGCTGCACATACAAGATTGAAGCCGAAATAAACTACAGCACCGAATTGACAAAATGTCTCAAAACAGTTAGAGTAAATCGTCATGTCACGCGAAGAGCTTACACAACAGGATTTTTATGGGCTTGGAATAGCCCCGGCCTTACTCAAACGTATTTCAGCGCTTGGATTTAAGCATCCGACGCCCATTCAATTTAAGGCCATTCCAATTGCAACTTCCGGTGAGGATGTTGTGGGAATTGCTCAGACAGGTTCAGGAAAAACATTGGCCTTTTCTATTCCCATGCTGCAGCATGTATCTGCAACAAAGAAGATGGGGTTGATCTTGCTGCCTACGCGTGAGCTTGCGGTGCAAGTTGAAGAGACTTTGAGAAAAGTTGGCGGGCCGGTTGGTTTGCGCAGCGCAATTCTCATTGGAGGTACTAATATAGGTCCGCAAATTCGTCAGTTGCGTGCCCGTCCCCATATTGTTGTTGCAACGCCGGGCAGATTAATTGATCATCTTGAACAGAGAAATATCTCGCTTTCAAATGTTGGCATGCTGGTATTGGATGAGGCAGACCGTATGCTCGATATGGGTTTTGCTCCCCAGCTGAATCGTATTCTTTCTGTTGTTCCAGAAGAGCGTCAGACGATGCTCTTTTCGGCAACTATGCCCGATGCAATTGCCGAGATCGCCCGCCGGTATATGAAAAAGCCACTGCGTATCGAAGTCGCAAAGCATGGCACAACTGCCGAAAATATTGACCAGGAGGTTATCGTTGTTCCGCGCGACGAAAAAATAACTTTATTGCAGAGAATTTTATCCGAATATCGCGGATCGGTTTTGATTTTTTGCCGGACAAAGCATGGCACTCAAAAGGTTGCGCGTATGGTACGTTCTATGGGTCACACTGCAGATGAGTTGCACTCAAACCGCTCGCAATATCAGCGGCAAATGGCACTTAAAGGTTTTTCTAACGGCAGATTCCGCGTTTTAGTAGCAACCGATATTGCAGCCCGCGGCATCGATGTGCAGGATATTGAGCTTGTCGTGAATTTTGATCTGCCCGAACAAATCGAAGATTATGTGCACCGCATTGGAAGAACAGGCCGCGCAGGGCGTTCTGGTAAGGCAATTTCATTTGCAGTACCGGAACAGCGAAGAGATCTTCAGAAAATCGAGCGACTCATTAATCTTACCTTGCCGGTAACATCGCATACTGGAGAGCCACTCGAACCTTTAAAAGAGCTCTCCCGGCCTACCCGGCATTTTGGCCCGCGCCGCCGCGGCGGACGCAGAGGATTCCAGAGACGGAGGTGAGGTAGTTATTGCTGCATAACGAGCCTAATGTTTTTAGGATGAAGCACACACGAATTTTGACCTCAAATATGAACTACTTTAGCCCAGGAGGACTCGTACAAACGAGTGGCTCTGATTTGGCAGCGCTTTCGGAGGCGCCGTATGAGGGTATGCAGTATACGCCGATGCGCTACTTGGACAGTTCTGCACGTCCGCATCGCATGGATCCCGAGCTCTGTGATCGTATTGAGGGCGGGCACCAAACATGGTTTTCGGGGGACTATGTACAAGATAGAATTCAGCTGCGCAGGCCGTGGGAATTTCAAAATGCGGTGATTTTAGGTTCTGCACTTTTTACGCCGACGGCGAGTGGTTCGTTGAGAGCGCTACAAGCTTTGCAATCAAGAGTCGCACGGCAGATTCCGGTAGTTCTATATCCCACTCGTGATAATGCAGAAATCGCAGCAACACGCGATGTTTTTAACGAACGTATTTTTCAGCCCAAGCCAGATATCTATTCGGCATGGAGTATCGAGCCAAACCAAGCGCCGCAAAAAATATGTGCCGATATTCGTGAGGCGCTGCACCGCCGTGGTTACACCGGAGTTGCATTCGATGCCTTTCATTGGAGGATCCCCGATCAAACACATGATTTGCCGCCTTGGGAGCAGGGAATAGAGAGCCTATTTGATGAGATCGATGAATTTCATGTTTCCGCCGGACGAGTTGATTATCCTGCAACATCGATTGATACCATTGGAGAGCTTCGCGGGTTACTTAATGGAGACACAAATACTGTGCTCGCTCAGATGATGGATCGTCTCCGGCAGGCTGGATGGAAGGGGCGCGTAGTTGTTGAAGTTCCGCTTGCTGGTTTGCAAAAAGTAAGCGGCAAAAAATTGTCCGACAACGATGTGCTCAATGCACATGAAAAAATTGTAGCTACGGTGAGGGGAAGTGTGTAATTTTAGCGTAAAGAAAATTGCATATACACGTCCCATCTACATGCAACCAATTATTTATTTACTCATAAACACCATCGCAGTTTTGATCAGCGGATATATTCTGCCAGGTGTAACCGTGCAATCATTTTGGATAGCCTTGATTGTGGCGATTGTTTTGGGCGTGGTGAATACCTTTATTAAACCGCTTTTGGTACTCCTCACATTACCAGTTACGGTTATTACATTCGGTCTTTTTGTATTTGTTATTAATGCACTTTTGGTACTATTGGTCGAAGCAATAGTACCAGGATTTGGCGTAGCAAATTTCTGGTGGGCACTGCTGTTCAGTTTGGTTGTCTCGCTTGTAAGTACATTTTTGTTTTCTTTGGCAAAGTAGTCTTGACTAATATTGATTTATAGTTTAATTTAATCTCTCGATATCAATACCTTCAAAGGCCTCTTTTTCATGCCTGGACTGCAAGAATCACCGGAAAATTACAGGGAGGTTACATCTAAGACTCCGCGCAAAGGTCCCTATCTGATTCTTTCTTGCGTCATTGCTTTTGCAGTGAATTATGTCTTGAAGAATACGCAGCAGGGTAACAAAATGGCAGTTAAAACGGCTACAGTCTTTAAACATTGTCCCTCCACTCTTTTTTATGGACCAGAGGAGCGTATGATACAAAGAGCAGCAGAGCAAAATGGAATTGATCCGGCACTTCTTAAAGCTATTATCTGGGTTGAGTCCTCATGTGATCCGTATGCAGTGAGTAGCAAAGGCGCACAGGGATTAATGCAGCTTATGCCACGATTTCATCCGCTTAAAAATCCCTTTTTGCCGAAAGAAAATATTACTCGTGGTGCAGAATATTTAGCGCAATTATTACAGCGTTTTTCCCATGAAGAAGCTGTTGCAGCCTATAATGCAGGTCCGGAAAGTGTTTTAAGATATGGCGGAATTCCTCCCTTTCCTGAGACACAAAACTATGTTCAGCGAGTAGCTGCAGCATACAAATTCTTTTCGCTACTACCCGATTGATAAAACTCTGTTTTAATTTTTTTGATTTGTTGTATATTTTCACAATAGACGAGATACGCCATAACAGTTGAGAATGTAACATTCTCCGCCAAGGTATCGACTATCATTTCTTTGGGCCAATACTCGCCGAGATATTCGCGGATTATTTCTCCGCCTGTGCGATAGTTGATTTGCATCAATCCACTGCTGGTAATACCAAGGCGTTTCGGCATAATCCAATTCCACTTTGCTGTGAATTTTGGCATATGCTTTGCAAGCCAGTATGCAGCCTCTTTTTGATCTCCTCTGCCAACTCCCACTTTATCTTTCCAGGTAGAAATACCTTTTTCTAAAACCATTGTCGCGATAATACTTGCCTTCATTTCCGCATCATCGGTAAGCCGGTTTAATACTTCCATAATTTTAGGATATGCTTGTTTAACTTCCTCAGTAATATCGATATTTAGTTCTTGTAATGCATGAATATCAAATTTGCGAGCAATGAGTCTGGTTTTAATTTTTTCGCTTTGTGTAGCCCGGAATACACCTTTGTTTTTGAATTTGTATCGAGGATTATTGATTTCTTCGGCAGTAAGAAAAAGTGAAAACGGTTTATTGGGAAATGTTTCACGATATTTTACGATAAGTGCATGAAAATTAGGATCACTACTATCATTTTGTAGTGCAAGATTGAATGCTTCTTGTGAACTTGGTCCCCAGCTGCCGTCGAGTGCAAATGTTTCTGGTACTGCAATGCCTTGCTGTTCTAAAAGCTCCGCACAGAGGAGTTGCATTTTAATATGCAGAGTTGCACGTGCACCCATATTATAGGCGGCATCAATAGCCATACGCTCTGATTCGGACGCTTGAAATTCCGATTCCATGAGAAGAAGTTCATCGAGATCTCGGTTGAGCGCGCTGCGCAAATTGGCTGCCGCGCGATCTTTTTCATCCGCCGATTGTTCTGCGTCCATTATTGCCTCTTCTAATTTTTCAGTAATTATTTCATCTTTAAGTTCATCGTGCTTTGCGGTAATTGAAACCGGATATTTTTCAGCTGAAAAAATGAATACATGCTCTCCCTCTGTTTCTTGAATGAAGATTGTTTGATTATTAAGTGAGTACCGCCAAAGGTTTATCGATCCCGGGATTGGAAATGGCTTGCTTTGTGTAGCTAAATCTTCAAGTTTCGGTAATTCCCGAATATTGTAAAGGGGCAATGTGTCTTGTTGTTGAATCACTTCTTGCAATGCCGAAAATTCAGCTTCTGTCATGCCAGAAAAATCTTCAACGCTATCGGTAATTTGTTTTTCTACTGAACTGAAAAGTTTGTGAAAAATATCTTCTGCTTGTTGCGAGAGAAGCTGCCATTGTACTTGCGCTTGTTCTCGGAATGTATTTCGGTCTTGAGCGTAAGCCAGCGCAAGATTATTTAGGATTAATACAAGTTGTCTGCTTAATTCCTGATCGAGTTGTTTTTTGAGTGTATTTTTTTCTTTTTCAGCGAGCAGTTGATTGCCGTCAATTTGTCTACTCATATGCTCTATGGAGCGCAATATTGCAGCTTCAAAATCGCTAAAATTTTCGAGCGAATCAGCGTCGTGCTCATCTATTTTTTCTTTGACTTGCTTCAGGCTGTCGACTGTTTGTTCGAATGCTTCCATCATGTCATCTACGTTTGTTGTTCATCTTGTTTTCGCCGGCGTGCGGCAATTTTTTCGGGAGTTTCTTTTGCTGACCAGTTGAGTATTGGCAGTTTTGCACTAACTGCAGGCAGGCCATCTACATCAGAGACTAGCCGTGTTACTTTATAAAAATTCATGGTGCGGCGAACATACGCCTCGCGATCAGGATTACCTTCTTTAAAGGATCTATCTGAGCGGTTGTATATATCGATAATGGCTTTTTGGAGAGTTTCTGATGAGTTTATTTCTGAGCCAACCGTCCAATAGGCGGTAATGAAATTATTATTTTCTACAGTAAGTTGAGTCTCGACTTTCTTTTGATCCCAAGTCATAAGTTTTACCGGTTCCAAGTTGCCTTGAATCATGAGTTCAACGAGTCCGTTCATTCGTGCAGGAGATTCGTTTGGACGTGAGGGGTTATGATAAAAGTCTGCTATTTGTATATCACCATAGGTAAGCAAATCTCCGGTTTTTACTGTGATAGCTTGTCCGGTTTCCTTATCTACGAAATCTCCATGAGAAAATACGAGTGGACGGTTGTTGTGCCGAACGTCGCGCAAGTGTTTAAGTAAGCGGCGATTTTTTTTCCACTCATTATCGTAACTTCTTCCGAGACGTTCCTGAATTGTAGTTATGATAAGATCAGCCGGACTCATGGTTTGATGCCGATTTTCAATACGCCGAACGCCATTGCCCATTACTGCAGTTGCGTGAGAATTGAGCGATCCGCCATTGCGAAGATTTGCGAGTATAGTGGGATTTGTTGCGGTGTGTTTATAGTGAAAGAGTGCCAGTCCCAGCTGTGCATTGTCCTGAAAGGCCGATTCGATAAAGTTGTCTACTGCTTTTTCGTAACCCGGACGGGAACTATCCAGCCGAATTCTTTTGCGGCCATGATCTACTTGAAAATAAGAACTCATATCTACTGCTGTCTTGGCATATCCACTCTGTTCAATAGTAGCAGGAATCATCCATGCATCACTTAGAAGTTGCGTCTCACGATCGAAGAGTCCATTCCGTTCAATAAATGCTCTGCCGAAAATCCCTTCCAGTAGTTTTCCAACGTAACCCCCGCATTTCGCTTTATCTTGAAATGCCCGTGGCAATACATTTAAACCCATCCAATTTTGACGGGCAGCATTGAGCATCTGTTGTATCGAAGGATATGCCGATGTTTTTTCGGCAAGCGTCTCAGCTGCTTGTTTTGTTTCATGTAGTAAAATGCGGTCGCCGGCATATATTTTGACGCGTCCGAGATTTGCCAATCCACCGGTAAAATGAAATGTTCCATTTTTTCGAACAATTGTCAGCGGCACACCGAGCGGTACTTTTGGCCCGTTGAATGTATTCCGAAGAATTATTTGAGCTTTTTGTACCTCAGTTGGAATTACATCTTGGATTTGCATTTGATTTACAGCAGCAAGCAAAACTCCTTCGGTATCTGATAATCCGCTGTTGATCATCTCTTCATTTGGATTGCTCGGATCAGTCGGATGCTCAAGCGCTTGTGGTTTCTCTCCATTTGTTACTGTTTGCAGTGCAACAGATCCTGCATCATTTGTGCATATCATATAAGAATTCCCGTTTTCATCCTCTACGCGGGCATAGGTGTACCGTCCGCGGTTTGGCAGCGGGCTTACATACACAAAATTTTCTCCAATCTTTGCCTTGCGGACGATGCGTCCCTGTAAGTCGCGAAGATTTTCCGGTTTTTGGACATTCACTAATGTAAATTGCATCGGGGGTAATTGCAGATTTGGAAAGCGGCTCTTTGCGATGCGGAAATTTGTATAGGTTTGATTTTCAGGTTTTTTGAAAAATGTAGTAATAGCTGATTGCATTGCCGCTTTGGGATCTTTTAGCGCGCGATATGCTTTGTGAAATAATGTATTGATTTCTGGAATGCCGGCATCGCTGTAATCGAGAGGTCCATAAATTTCTTCTGCAAATTCTTCATTGGTTATACCTCCCCAATCTTTTGCACTTGTACTTTGTTCCGTTATTACGCTTTGAAATGTATCAATAAGCTTTGTGCCTTCTGTTGCAAGCCGGTCAATACGCTCACTTTGTGGTACGTTTGCCAAATTATGTTTTGATTCAAGCAAGGCGCGGCGAAGCATTTTGGAGACTTTATTCTTAAGCTCTATTTTTTCATGCGGCTCAAACGCGCCATTTTCATCGATATTTGCAAAAAGTTGCGTCAATTTTTTATTGTATTGGTCTTCGATATCGCGAAAATCTGCAGGCACAGCTTCATTAATCTGTTCTCTGAATTTCGGAATTTCAGGCCGATCGCTATGTTCTGGATTAGTTGTCATCTATTTGTTTGAGTATGGATTCTGCTTGTTCTAAATCTTTGGATTTTTTTTCGCTTGCTTTGAGGATTAGCCGTTTTGCGGCTTTTATTCCTTGTGTAAAGCTCGAGGCCGCATCTGCCAAAAATTTTTTCTTTTGTTGGTGATATTCAAGATCACTTTTTTGCAATTCATTTTGTTCTTTAAATAAGAACTTTTTAAGTTGCTCATGCTGTTCTTGCGAAAAATCCGCAAGATGCGCTATAAGAAAGTTTTTTTGCGCATTCGAAAAAACGATTGAATTTTTAATTGCTGTCTGTAGAGAATCCATCTAAGTATTATACCATAGAATGGAAATTTTACGAACTCCAAATGTAAATGCACAGCAACTGTTGTTATGGCTTTTTAAAGTAATTACGTACAGCTCCCCCTATTAATTCTTCTGTGTATTTAATGCCCATGTGGAACCATCTTTTTGGATGGCGGGGGCGTTTGGGATTGTAAAGTGCTTCCCAAGGATTTTTTTCGCCGAGTATCAAATCTTTAATGAGCATGCCCGATATACCGGCATAGGTGAGGCCGGTTCCCGAAAAAGCAGTTGCGAGATAACGATTTTTTTTATAGGCCCCAATGAGAGCGATGCCGTCGCTGGGCTCCAGAATGGGGCCGTGCCATTTCTGCACAACTTTGTATTCGTTGATTTCGAGTTTGGTTTGGAGATAATTTTCGAGCACTTGATGATTTTTTTCGGGATTCATAGGGATTTCGGCACGGTGATCAGCGCCGCCGAGTATGAGACGGTCGTGATCTTGTTGAGCATCAATGCGAAAATAATAGTAAGGATTAGAATTGTCTTGATAAATCGCTTCCTGGAGAATTCCGGATTTAATTTGGCAGTGAATAATGTAGCTTGTGTACATGCCCTTTTTTGCAAAGACCTGTCGGGGATTATTAAAAGGTTGATATGTAGCAAGAATGATCTTCTCCGCTTCGATGCTGTGACCGGATTTGCTTTTAAGAATGACAGGAGCGGCATCTTGAATTTCGGTGATCTCAGTATGTTCATAAATCCTTCCGCCCAGCTTTTCAATAACTTCTGCAAGGGAGTAGAGAAATTTTATGGGATGGAACTTAGCCTGGTTTGGCATTTCCATGTGGCCGAAATTTTTGAATGGCAGCGAGTATCCATATCTTTGAGCGCTTCCGAACTCTTGTTGAATATTTTTAAATTGCTGCTTGGAAGTGCCATAGTAAAAAGAGGGGCAGCGGATAAATTCGCAGTCTATTTTTTCACTGGTGACTATTTCATCGAATCGATCAATCGCTTTTTGATGAGATTCCAGAATTAATTTTGTATTTTGACTGCCGTACATTTTTCCCAGCTTGTTTAAACTCACATCTTGTATGTGTGTGAGAAATCCGGTGGTATGCATGGTGGCACCGCATCCTACTTTTTTTTGTTCAAAAAGTGCGACCTCTTTGCCGGCCTTTAGCAGCTCATACGCACAGAGTAATCCGCTGATGCCGCCACCGATAATGGCAATTTCCGTTGAATGGTTTTGCGCGAGTTGAGGGCGATTTTTTTTAGCTTCTTGAATCCAGGTAGTTTTCATAAATCTTTTTTCAATTCCTTTTTTCTTTATGATATTTGTAGGACGTTTTCACCGGCGGTACGTGACATGGCAGTCAGCAGTTGCCAAAACTGAATTTGAAGTATATAGTTCGTTCTTAATTTCATTGTTTTCATAATGGAAGAGGATTTTATTTCTGATTTTCGAACGCCCCCTGAGGGGCAAGATACTACTGAGCTGTTGCATTATTTTCAGGAATTGTTCGACCGCTGCAGGATACTTTTTGAAACTCAAGAGCCGGTGCCGCGTGTAGCCGCCGAAAAATTAGTGGATGATTTGGACGAGCTTTTTGACGTCGATGTAGATGCCGGAGTTTTTGACCAGGGTGAAGATGATTTTAGCGAGCGATATTTGCAGCACCGAATCTTAGCTCGTTCAATGTTGCATGCCATGGGAGACAAGCAGGTTCTCACCCACGATTCTATAGAGCGGGCTGCGGTTATATATTTTTTTGAAAGACTGGGAATATTTTTTGGTCTCGATGTAAGCACATTGCCTCGGGAAGAGCTCGAGACAATGCGGGCGATTTTCGCAGCAAGAATTACAAAACAGTTAGGCCGTGCTGCGCGGCGAAGAAGTCACGATTATAATCCTGGCGAAGAAGGTGATGCAGATATTGTACCGCTGCATAAAAAAACATAATGTATGCGCATTCTGACCTCAAACATGAATTGCGCCGCTTTTCGTGGCACGACAAATATAGACAAAAGATCAAAAAAGTGGTATTATATAACTTATGAATGCAAGCAGAGATTCGTTACAAGAAAGAGCAAATCATCTTCAATCAATGGAAGAAATTGTGGGGGAGTGTTTTGATTTTGTTGAATACGAGAATGCAGAGTTACATGGTCTAAAAGGAGAAGATCCTCATGAATTTTTTAAACATGCGGCTAAGGCTTGGTCGGTGGACATTGGAGATAAAGGGCGCAAAAAAGAGGGCGAAACAGATTCGCAAGTTAAGTACAATTCTGATTGTGTTGCAACGTATGTTTTTAATATGTCGGAGTATCCCTACACATTAATTGGTCGTTCAGATCATGTGTTGAAAGTACAAGTCACGGGACCGTATATTTCTTTTTCTCTTTTAGATTATCAAGGGAAATTAGCTCATAAGATTGTATATGTCTTGGATCGGGAAGAGAAATTTCGATTGCATTCAGTTGATAATGAGAAAGTCGCAAAGGAAAATGCCGATGGAAGTATTGTTGTAGAACACGGCGAGAAAGAAGCGCGTGAAATTTTAAAACGGCGTCATGAAAGCAAAGGAAAAGTTGCGCGTATATTGGCCGGTATAAAAGGAGTAATGTTGGGTGAGCAGCCTCCATCCAAAGTGCTAGATGCACAAGTTGTTAGTGACCTTACTACGATCGTTCAAGACGATATATCAAAATTTAGAGAGCTTATTTCAAAATAGCATCAGAAATTTGAAGGATGCAGTGGGTTATCGGAGGATCTTGGCTCCGCCTAGCGGACGTTTTGCGAACTACGCTGTATGAGTCGGTGATTGGATTTCGTAGGGATTTTGAAGTGAACAATATAGCGTTATAGTTGGCTTGCGTAACTGTTTGATTATAGTATTTAATGTATTACTTTTCTTTAATATTGTATGTTTGAGATTGATATTTAAAATATTCTCGAGATTGTTGATGGTATGCGTGCAGCTTTTTTTAGAGAATTTAGAAGAGTATGAGGTAGGAATTTGAGTCAATGGATTAAATTAGTTTAATAATTATTTTTAGAATACAATCTAGGTACTCAAGATATGATTGATGCAACTCTTCAAGGTCGAATTAAGGAATTCCTAGAGAAGTATAGGGGTTTTACTCCTATTGAAATTGCTAAAAATTTAGATATTAAAATCGTTTATCCTGAGATAGAAGATCGAAATTTTGCTGGGGCTATTAAAAAGGCTCCAAATGGAGAGATAGTGATTTATGTAAATAATGGAGATGGAGATAATAGGCAGCTTTTTACTATTGCTCATGAATTAGGACATTTTTTCTTACATCGCGAAGAAATCGATAACGGTATCGTAAGTTATAGACATGCGGCAATGTATGAAAAATATACTAACGACGAAAGGAAGCGAGAAGAAGAAGCAAATCATTTTGCGGCAGAGTTATTGATGCCCGAAATGATTTTCCGAGAGTATTTTACAAAAAATTCTCATCTAGATCGCGAAATTTTAATCTCTAAGATGGCAGATTTGTTTGGTGTTAGTGAAGATGCCATAAAGGTGAGGATGAGTTACTTAGATTTAACAAGTATCTAATTGGAAGAAATTTTACAAAGTTTAGAGGCTCAACTTGGCACTTTAGGAGATGATGATCGATCACGTGCTTTAGATCAAACTGCACGCGAACATCAAAGAAAACTGATTGAATGGAAGTATGAGAATTTGCAGCAGCATTTGCGTCAAAAGGACAAAATGTTTGGGATGGTCTTCATTATGACAATTATTACTTATGGGGTCGTATTGATTGTGATTTTATCACAAGTAGTTGAAATCAATCCCCCTGAATCTATAAAAGATTTTTTCTTCTTTGGATGGTTGGATTTTGAAAAACTTGATAATCAAAAGTTTGCTTTAATTTTAACAGGTTTTTTGGCTGAGTTACTTTTATTACCAAAAATTATTTTGACTGGTTTATTCGGTAGTTCAAAAAAATGAAGGATTTCTACCATATTCATTTTTACGATGCCAAAATCTCATTCATATCATTCTCCACATTAAATTCCTCAACAAACCGAAAGTCGGTTGATTTAGGCTTGGCAGGGAATAGTTGATTATCACTCCAGCTCGTCTGAATCGGCCTTTGGTACAGTTTAGTGAGGTGCTTTTTATAGTTGGTGTCGGCATTGCCAAGTAGATGGCCTCCCTTGGTTTCAATGAGCACGATCTTGTCGAAGTCTTCACCTTTGTTGTTTTTGTTGAGTGTAACGATAAAGTCGGGGTAAAAGCGGTTCTTTCTCCATGCAACGAGGTAAAAGTCCTTTTTGGCTTTATTTCGATACCACCAATATGTTTGTCCGCTGTCTTCCATACGCCAGAGAGCTTTGTCTTCAAGGTTATTCAAGTCGTCACCTAAAACAGGCTCGTAGAGGCTCTTTTCAACTGACAAACGCTTGCGCAGCTCTTTTTCAAAGAAGTAATCGGCTTTGAGTACTTCGGCCATGCCAAACTTCGGTACAAATCGTATTTCATCTTGGTCGAGTTTTTTCATAAAGAGTTTGCGTGCCAGTCGATTGATTTCACCCTCTTCTTCACCAGAGCCGCTTAAAATCTTTCGTAGCTCATCAATGAGGAAAACTTGATTTCGTTCAATCTCTTCATTGGAAAAGGACGCGCTCAATAACTTGAGCGCATTTGATACGATCTCTTCACCCACCCAAGGATTAGGTATGTATTCTATAATATTTTGTACCCAAAAGCTCTTTCGTATTTGAGTACGAGCTCTTGTTTTTAAGCGTTTTTCTTCCAGCTCAAGGAACTCTTCCATGTCCTCGGCAAATTCTCGTGTAAAGCCTATTGTAACCGTTCTCTCAATAGCTTCACTCTCAGGGTTCAGATGTATTTTTTTAAGATTTTCTAAGTTTATATCGCAATAATCGATCTTTGCATAAATATCTAAAGTAGGATCAAGTACTCGCATA
>Ga0066640_10000257_pt1 | contig 30651 bp, 29 predicted proteins | sample CryGeyCG2114_020_2_FD_59505 | JGI IMG/M metagenome (GOLD analysis project Ga0066640, IMG submission 59505) | Groundwater microbial communities from aquifer - Crystal Geyser CG11_big_fil_rev_8/21/14_0.20 | ecosystem: Environmental > Aquatic > Deep subsurface > Groundwater | place: USA: Utah... | reverse complement strand
CTTTCAATCCACATAGTTGTACATTTATAAGCTATAAACCCATAAATTGCAAGCCAAAAAAGCCGGCCTTAAACTCAACTTTCCTTAAGTTTTAAATTTTCCCTTACGCCATTTTTACTTATCTTCTATCAGTTAACGCCAACACCGTCGCAGTTGCCGACAATCCAAAACTTGCAATCCCCATAATAATAGCTACCCATCCTTCAGGAGCGATTCGTCGCTCTCCAACCTTAACAGTATCACCAGGGTTGATAATTATATTGTTCATCTCGCTTTTCTTTAGTTTTCTCTGGTTACCATCAGGATCAATGATCCAAATATTTCCTGTGTGCATCTTGCTTGTACCACCAGCAAGACTCAAATATTGAGGAAGCCTATAGTATGGATTAAAAGTATAAGGACCCGGTTGTATCACCCCGCCTAATATGAACACACGATCCTCGAACGAAGGATAAAATATATTATCACCAGGCAACTTTGGAATATCATAATCGAACTTGTTCTTTTCGGTGATCATATGCGGAATGAATATAACATCACCGTTTTGGATAGCAAAAGCAGTCATCTCGGTTTGGGTTGGACCAACCTCTATTACTTCTTTTATACCATCAACAAACCTGATGACCCTGATTGGAGAATCGCTTGCAGCTCCGATGCTAAAACCACCCGCTAATTTAACAGCATCGGCCAAGTTCTTTTCCGACTTCAATTCATAATCCCTTGGCCTCTTTACAGCCCCGGCAACCTGAATAGTACTCTTTGCCAATGGCACAAATATGACATCGTTATCCAAAAGATACGGATTGTCAGATAAGTCCCCAAACAACTGAAATCTAATAAGATCAAGGGGCTTGGTTCGTTCCCCTATCCTACGGACTTCGATATTTCTTTGAGAGCCCTGATCGTTGACACCACCTGCTATATTAAGCACCTCTGACAAGCGATCCGACGCGTTTATTTTAAATGTCCCCGGAAATTTAACTTCACCCAAAACATGGACTTGATAAGTAAGACCCGCCATCGAAGGATCGGTCATCATCATCCCCTTTTTCATCACATTATCAGCACCACCATTCTGACCCGATTGGAACTGTTGTTGAAGATTGGTTTTCCGGAAACTCGTCCCTGCCGACCCTAAATCATCCATTGGTCTTTGAAATTGACGACTATTATCTTGGGCATAAAGAGGCCCCACCGAGAGTTGAGACATCAAAATTACCAATATTAATTTACATATAAATCTGTTCATATTTCTCCTTAAACTCTCTTCCCCACCTATAATACCCACATCTTAATCCCTTAGCCACTTGACCTTCACCCTTTTCCCTTCGTTTTCATTTTCTCAACATACTCCCAAAGAATTGACACAAATATTCCAATAAACAATGAAGCAACAAACGCCATCATTACCATTTGCCTTCGGTTAGGTTTAGAACGAGATTCAGGAACTCGAGCAGGATCAATGACCTGAAAAGCAAGATCATCCTTCGTTTCCTCCATCTTCGCCATCTCATATTGCTGGGTGAGAAGAGCATTGATCTGAACAAGCAAACTACGTTGAAACGTTAAGTACTGGAGATATACCTGCTGGGGTATATCTTTAATCGACAATTTTGAATCAATTTCGTTTTTTTTCTGATTTAGTTCTTTCAACCGAAAATCAGAACCCAGAGACTCAATAGTTGCAACATCTACCTTAGATTCAACGCTGGAAATGTTTCCGCCTTTATAAAACTCATTTAATCCCCTACCTGCTTCCAAAAGTTGCCTCTTATTTCTTTCCAATTGTTCCTCAATAAAAATTCTGTATCGTTTTGCAGATGTTAATGCATTATTGTTAATAAAGTTCTGGAGACATTCTACATATCCATTGACAACATCAGTCGCAAGCTTTGGGTCTTTGAATTCCCCGGAGATTGTGACTGTTCCGCTTTTTTTATCATCCATAAACTTGACACTACCCCATAATTCGCTCACCGCATATTCCATTTTGAAATGGATCGCTTTTTGGGGATCATAGTTTTTGAAAAGAACTGGCATTAGGTTTAACTTATTGATAACATCTTCAGCCAACGTTCGAGACTTAAGGAGTGCCAGAAATTGTTGTAAAGGATTCTGTCCACCAGCAATCCCAACAAACGATGACAATCCGCCAATTTGAGATAGAACCGACAAACCCCTGCCCCCACCTTGATTACTAACGGGCATAATAACAGCTTCGGATTTATAGTATTTTGTTGACAAAAGACTTGTAATAACCGTTAAAATGATAATAGAACCAACAAAATAAGCAATGAATTTTCGACGTTTCTTAACAACGCCCCAATATTCCATCAAGTTTATTTCATCAGCAGAGTCATTACGATCAGCCATTATTTTTCTCCTCTTTTAAAACAGCCATCCGGAACCAACTCATTCACAACACGGAGAACACTGTCAAATTCTCCATTTTCAGCACATTTCAGCAATTTATCGACATTAGAATTCAACCATTCCCATTCCAGCAGTTTAGGTTTACCAATGGTTATCTCCTTAAACTTGGTTGGTTTTTCAATTTCATCATTAAACAACTCTTCATGGATTTTTTCACCAAGACGCATTCCACTAAACTCAATATTGATATCTTTATAGGGTTGACGCCCCATTAAGTAGATCAAATCCTCTGCCATATCTACTATTTTAACGGGCTTTCCCATATCAAGTATAAATATTTCTCCTCCCTTGCCTATAGATCCTGCTTGTAAAACTAATTGAACAGCCTCATCGATAAGCATAAAATAGCGTGTCGTATCCTTATGAGTAACAGTAATTGGACCACCTCTTCGTATCTGATCAACGAATTTAGGGACAACGCTTCCGGAACTACCCAAGACATTACCAAAACGAACAGACACAAACTCAGTCTCGCTCCTCTTATCAATATTTTGCACGATCAATTCACAGATCCTCTTCGTAGCACCCATTACATTAGATGGCCTTACAGCTTTGTCCGTAGATATCATCACGAAACTTTTCACTTTATATCTATCGGAAAGCTCACAAAGATTCTTTGTGCTCTGAACATTATTTCTAACCCCCTCAGACGGATTGGATTCAAGCAAGGGCACATGTTTATATGCTGCAGCATGAAACACAATGCCAGGTCCATTATCCTCAAAAACATGTTCAATGCTTGCAATATTTGTAATATCACAAAGTACATAATTGATATTCTTTTTACCTAATTCTTCCTCCAATGAATAGAGACCATATTCAGATTGATCTAAGGCAAGAACAATTTTCGGATTGTACTGCAGACACTGCCTTACTAATTCACTTCCAATAGAGCCGGCTGCACCTGTAATTAGAACGGTTTTACCTTCAATATAATTTTTGATTGCCTCTTTATCTAGATCTCTCGGAGTACGTCGCATCAGATCTGCAAGTTCAACATTCCTAATGCCCGGCTCAATTTCTACAAGTCGAGAAAAACACGGTATTATCCTGCATATTATGTTCTTTTTTCTACATCTTTTAACAACCGCATTCAAATTGTCACTTTCGATCTCCGCTATGGATACGACAACCTCTTGCACATGAAATCTGTCAATGACATCTTCCAAGTTTTCTAATGAGCCGAGCACCTTCACACCCCTAATGACAGTTCCGGTCTTCTTTTTATCATCGTCTATAAATCCTATAGGTGAATAAAACTCAGCCTTATTTAACAATAGCTGCCTTAAAGCGATGGATCCCATATCCCCGGCGCCATATACAAGAACGTGTTTCCCTTTCTGGAACCTTAATCTTAGTTCAAAGTAGTAACGAACAATAAACCTGCTTCCGCCGATCAAAGCTATCGTTAATAGCCAATCAGCTATAACAACTTGGACAGGAATGCTGGCATTAAAAAAATACAGAACCAAAACAACACCAAAAGTAGCAAGGGTAACTGCCTTCAACACCGTAATTAAAAAATCGATACTTGCATATCTAAGAACTGCCTTATAAAGACCGAATCTCAAAAATATAACAAGCTGAATACCAACTATAAAGATAAGGTTCCGTGCCCACAAAGAAAACGTCCAATCAGGAAGAGACCTCACAAGACAACAAGAAAGAATGAATGACAAGCTAAGCAGAAAAAAATCTGCCATTACAAGTATCGCCGGTTTTTTGTATCCTCTCAAGTTCATTTTTTTAATGTTTTTAGTCTGGAACAGGCTTCATTCAGTTCGTTCTCTTTTTTTGCATAGCAAAATCTTACGAACGGTATATCTGAAGGTGTACTCAAAAAAGCCTCATCGGGAACAGTGGCTACACCGGTTTTAGAAAGTATGTACATCGCCTTGTCTTTACTTGATTTTCCTGGCAACTGAGAAACATCTGCCATAACGTAATAAGCCCCCTGAGGAACGCTTGGTGTAAGCCCGATATCTGTAAGTACATTACAGAGCTTCTCTCTTTTAACAGCATATTCCTTACATAGTCCATTATAATAATCTGGGCCAAGCTCCAACATCCCTTTTGCCACTCCGGCCTGTAAAGGCGCCGGCGCACAAACATAGACCAGATCATTCAAATAACCTATCATCTGCGACCACTTTTTGTGGCATACCGAATAGCCTATACGCCAGCCGGTAATGCTAAAGGTCTTTGAAAGACCCGATATAGTTATCGTCCTCTCCCACATGCCTGGAATAGTTGCCGGGCTGATATGTTTTTTACCGTCGTAAAGGAAATACTCATAGATCTCGTCGGTAAAAACAAAAAGGTCATGTTTGATAGCTATCTCGGATATTGCCCTGAGTTCGAGTTCCGTAAAAACCTTACCTGTTGGATTAACAGGGGTGTTAATAACAATCGCTTTAGTCTTCGACGTTATAGTTCTCTCCAAGTCAGCGATATTCAAATTCCATTCTGGAACCTGCATCCTCACATATTTTGGAACTGCTTCAACTGCAAGCAATGTATTGATATGGTATCCGTAGAACGGTTCAAAGATAATGACCTCATCACCAGGATTCAGCAATGCTAGGCAAGTACAATAAAAGGATCCAGTAGAACCACTGCTCACTACGATATCAGTTTCGGGATCGGCCGTGATGCCGTTATACTGAAACATCTTCTTTGCAATAGCCTCTCTAAGCACGGCTATTCCATCATAACGGGTATAGCCATTGAGCCCTTCATCCATAGCTTTTTTGGCGCCCGCCCTAACCTGCAACGGAACCTCGGTATCACAAACACCTTGGGCAAGATTTATTCCGCCCACCCTTTCGCATTCGATAGACATCGAGCGAATCTCGGCCTGAACTACCCTTTCCGCCCTTTTGCTGATATTTAGAGCCATTTTTTATTTCCCGTAAAAAGACCTGACAACTGATATCACATACCCCAGCTCCTCGTCGGTTATCTCCACGTTCATCGGAAGAGAACAGACCTCCCTGCTCAACGCTTCTGTTTCCGGGAATCCCCTATCTTTAAGATTTAAGGCCCCGTGCTTATAGTATGGTTTTCTAAACTGTGTCAATACTTCTATGCCATTTTTCTTGAGATATTCGGAGAAATCATTCCCCTGTTTTGAGCGCAGGGTATAATTTTGATAAATATGCGTCCTTCGATGGTCGCTGTAGTGAGGTAATAATAGGTCAGACAGATCCGAGAGCTCTTTTTTGTACATATCGGCTATCGCATGCCTCCTCTTTATCCACGAAGGGAGTTGGCGCAGTTTGACATCCAAGAAGGCCGCCTGAAGATTATCCAAAAGGCAGGTGAAACCGTGGCCGTGATATTCACCGGTATCACGATCCTCGCCGTTATAACGCATCCTAGTCGCGAACAACGCGACATCAGGGTCATTTGTTGTTATAGCACCCCCATCGCCGTAGCATCCGAGGATCTTGAATGGATAAAAACTCCAACAGCCGGTGAGCCCCCACGAACCGGCACCTTTTCCATTGTACGTTGCCCCAAGACTTTGACACGCATCCTCCACAACTATTAGTTTATTTTTATCCGCAATGGTCATAACTTTGTTCATATCGGCCATATACCCATTTAAATGCACCGGCAAAATAGCTTTTGTGCGCGAAGTTATGGCCTCCTCTATTTTATCGGGGTCGATATTAAAATCTTTACCAACATCCACAAGTACCGGTGATGCACCGACGTTGACAACAGCTGAAGTTGTAGCCACGAAAGTATGAGCCGGCACTATCACCTCATCTCCAGCGCCTATGCCGGCCGCACGTAAAGAGATATGCAGCGCATCGTAACCGCTGTTCAGACCGACGGCATATTTTGTACCCACAAAGCCCGCCAGATTCTTTTCAAAACTGCGCAACTGACCTCTATCGATAAGATCACCTTTACTCATTACTTCAAAATATGCTGCATCGATCTCTTCCTTTATCATTTGATAGTTCCGGGCAGCATTTACTAATGGGATCTTGCGCATCATCATCCTTCTCCTTTATTAAGCACAGCTAGAATCTGTTGTTTTATATTTTCGACGGTTAGACCGCACTTATCCTTTAAAAAATTATGATCACCTATATGAGAACAATATTTGTCAGGCAGTCCTATCTTTTTAAACATGCATCGGTGTCCTTCCTCCATCATATATTCTGCAACGGCAGAGCCAAGACCGCCTATAATACTATGTTCTTCAATGGTAAAGATAGCCCGGTGGCTTATAGCCATTCGCGCCACCAGAACAACGTCAAGAGGTTTGATTGTATGCATGCTGATAAGTGTAGGCGAAAGACCGTTCCCTGCCAGTTCTTTGCTAACAAGTTTTGCCACAGGCAACATACTTCCCGTTGCAATTAAGCAAATCTCCCCATTATCACCAATCACAACTCCTTTGCCTATCCTGATTTTCACTTTATCGTTATGAAGAATAGGATCGTTATTTTTCCCAAGCCTTATGAATAATGGTCCTTTATATTCGACCGATTCTCTTGTAATAGCTTCACATTCGATTGGATCGGATGGTGCGGTCACAGTCATCCCAGGAAGCGATCGCATGAGAGAAATATCTTCAAAACCATGATGGGTCATCCCCTCCATGCCGTAACTAAGTCCGCCTCCAACACCGACCAAAGTTACGTTAAGATTATGATTGCAAACATCGACCCTTATCTGTTCGAAAGGGCGCATCACCAGAAACGGTACCATGGAATAGCAATAGACCTTTTTCCCCGAGAGCGCGAGCCCCGCAGCCACGCCGATCATATTCTGTTCGGCAACACCCATATTGACGAACTGTTTTGGTAGCGCAAGTCTGTATTCGTCGAACACCTTAAATCCAAGGTCTGCCGTCAGCAATACTATATCCTTATTCTCCTTCGCCAGCTCCAACAATGTTTTTGCAAATATCGTTCTCATAATTGTCTATTCAGTTCGTCAAGCGCCAGTTTATACTCCTCATCATCGGGGGTTCTGTAATGCCACAAAAGATTCATCTCCATAAAACTGACACCCTTGCCTTTCACGCTGTTGGAAATAATGACATTAGGTTTTCCTCTCTCAAACGGCAACTTATTGAAAGTGTCCATAATTTCTGCATGATTGTGCCCGTCTATATCGACGGCGCTCCATCCGAATGATCTGAATTTTTCAGCCAGAGAACCAAGATTTATCACATCCTTCGTTTCTCCAAGCGCCTGCATCTTATTATAGTCAACAATGGCAACAAGGTTATCAAAACCGTGATGGCCCGCAAAAAGAGCCGCTTCCCAAACCGATCCTTCGTTGACCTCGCCATCGGACATTAGCACATAAACATTGGATGATCTATTATCCATCTTGGCGGCCAGAGCCATTCCGGCTGCGACAGAGAGCCCATGACCCAGCGAACCACTCGAGACCTCGATTCCCATTTCAAGCATTCGCCGCGGATGATGTTCCAACGAACCATCATTCACAGAGAACCGGTTCAACGTCTCCTTGCTGATAAATCCAAGTTTCTCGAGAATGATATATAATGAAAGGCAAGCATGTCCTTTGCTAAGGATGAATTTATCCCTGTTATCGTCGAATTTAGATTTCGGCGAAATATTAATCTGTTCAAAGTAGAGAGCCGTCAATATCTCTATGATAGAAAAATTAGAGGCAATATGTGTGCTCTTTGTCTTGTACGAATACTCTATAACATCGCGCCGTATCTGATTTGCCAGCGCCTTGAATTCTTTATATTCCATCATTGTTAGGTCCTAGTGACAACAAGTGTTTTTAGTGTCCGATATATTAAATCGATATCGGTCATGAGAGATCTTTCATCAACATATTTTAAGGCAAGTTTTAGCTTGCCGGGGCGGATCTTCTCTCTATATGCCTTATGCGGATCTTTGGCCCCTTTCAATATTTCACCTTCGTTATGATATTCTAGCGAAGCATAATCAGTGATCCCGGGCCTCACGCTTAAGATTCTTTTTTCTTCGTAAGAATACGTTTCTACTTCCGACGGCACTTCAGGCCTTGGACCAACAATACTCATATCTCCCATCAAAACATTTAAAAGTTGAGGAATCTCATCAAACTTATAATTTCTGATGAACTTTCCTATCTTTGTGAGCCTAGGATCATCTTCCGACGTTGATGGGCCACCGATTTTATCGGCATTTACCACCATCGTTCTGAACTTAAATATTTTAAAACCATCCTCGCTTTTTCCGACTCTTTCACCCCTGTAAAAAATAGGTCCATGATCTTCTTTCCAAATCAAATAAGAAATGATCACAAAAAATGGGCTTAGAATGGCAAGTCCAATAAACGATAAAATCAAATCGAACAAACGTTTTGTCATAAAATAGCAGGGGCCTTTCTCGGATAAGAAAACACAAACACGATTTTGAAGGCAAGATACTTAATTATGGGCAATTTAAGTAAAACAGCGTCTATCTTCTTTAAAGTACTTACCACTGCATGTGTGCATGTATGTTCACTTTTGACAAATGGTACGGCACATAACGTCGTCAGATCATAAAATCTCAATTCTTCCAAATTTCTAAAATATCTCTGGCCAAGTTTTACGGCATTCATTTTGACGATATGATCCTTCATATATGCGCTTCGCTGTCCTCGCTTGTACCTTATCCATCTGTTTAGCTTGAGAAGGGGATTATAGCCAAGTGTATCCACCACCAAAAATTTGCCGCCCGGCTTGAGCACCCTAGCTATTTCCGCGTATGCTTTCGGCAGATCCAAGTACGAGAAGTTTCCGAAACTAAACACAAGATCAAATGTTTCCGGTTGATACGGCAGTGCTTCACAATCACCGACTTCGAACTGTGTTTTGTCAGCAAAGCCGGCCGCCTTCATGCCCGCCTTCGCAACCTCAATTGATTTCGGTGATATATCAATGCCAAATAACTTCCTGGCACCGAAATTTATTGGATAGAGAGAATACAAACCGATACCACAGGCATAATCAAGCACAACCTTATCTTTACAATGCTCGGCAAGCCATTTTCGAGCGAATTCATAAGGGGCATTCAATGCAATATTTTCGACGGAAAAGCGCTCTCTATCTGGCAGCCCTCGACTCAACCCAACTCTTTCCGCCGCCCTGTCAAAATGCTCCGCTTCAATTTGTTTTCTTCGTTCAACAATACCTGCCATTTCAGTCCACCTTTCTATGCAGTTCGAATGTAAAGATCCACGCCAGTTGTCGAATCAGTGGAATCTTTGCAAATACTTTATCAAATGCATTCCATACAGGCAGAAGAGAACGACAGTATGGTGTCAAAATGCTTGTCACATGCCAGTAACAAATATCTTGGACATCAAAGAATTTTTTTGCGAATCTGACATCGGCTAAACTCAATATGTGCTTCTTCTCCCATTCTGTCCTCATTAACGGAGTGAGATAACGATACAACTTAATCAACGGATTGTAGTTCAATGCCTCAACAGCAAGCAATTGCCCCTCTTTTGACATTATCCGGCGTAACTCTGGGAATACATATGACAGGTCCAGATGATGGAGCATTCCGTTGCAGAGAACAACATCGATTGAGTTATCCGGTAATTTTGTATTCTCTGCATCGGCCTGAAGAAAATATGTATTATCCTGAACGCCCTCTTTTTCGGCATCCCTTTTCGCATTTTCTACAGACAGCCGACTTATATCTATTCCTATCGCCAGCTTCGCGCCCGCCTTTGCCGCCTTAATAGCATTTACGCCATCACCACATGCATAATCTAAGAACACCTTATCTTTGGCTTTAACTTTTATCCAATTGTCAACATGCGTTCTTGATAGAACTGTTCCGTCATAATACTTCCTGTTGCCATAAAATTTTCTATATGAATCGTCATCGAGCGATTCCTTTCTAGACCGATCACGATCGCGATCATGAAACTCCAGTTCCTTCTTTTTCCGACCATCTAGACCGATTATCCATTGAGCATTAGTGATTTTTTCGACTTCGGACAGTTTCGTCTTCAGGTCCTCTAGGTCCCACATAGCTCTCCCTTTCTTTTTATCATTTTCTTCCAGAATTCTGGAAGAGTCAGCATTTTAACCGTACCGTATAATGAGCCTATACCATATCCAACATGAAGCATTGCAAAAACAGAGAACATCGTAAATAAATAGGCGAGACTCTTTTCTTTCAAGGCATTTCGAATAGAGACTGCTATGTTGACCACAAGATAAGAAATAACAATTAACCAAAATAGCCACTTGAAAGAAACAATTTTCAGTCCGACCCAATATGAAACCAATAAGGTAGAAACAAACATCATCGGAACAAGATGCCGCAATGACACTGGCATTGCTTCACTGTATGCGAATGGCAACACCGCCCATTTTCCATTTCTGAAATTATTTTTAATAAAAGACAATAAGTTTGTACGAGTGTAATAATAAGCGACAATATCAGGAATTAAAATAATCTTACCTCCGCACTTTTTTAATCTTTTATTAAATTCAACATCCTGACTACTAACGAGTTTTTCATTGAACAAACCTATCTTTTCAAACACTTCCTTTTTATAACACCCTCCAAATACCGTATCAACTTCTCTCACACTTTCAACTCCAGTCCTAAAAACAGAATTCCCTACACCAAACTTACTCGAAAGCGATTTCGCAATAACAGATGCCAACAATGAATCTGTTTGAGGTCTTGTTATTAAAACACCGCCTACATTATCAGCACCATAATTCAACAGACCAGTAACACATTTTTTAATATAATTATTTGGATAACTAGCATGCGCTCCTAATATAATAATAATTTCACCCACGGCCGACTTTACGCCCAAGTTAAAAGCACATGGAGTTATTTTCTTCTCATTATCCAATGACTTTATAAAATTATACCGTTGTTTGTACGATTCGACTATAGTCATTGAGTTATCGGTGCTCATTCCATCAATAATAAAGATTTCAATTTTATCTCTAGGATAGTTGTTGGCAATAACGGAATCGATACATTGAGCGATATACTCCCCCTCGTTGCGGCAAGGGATTACAACAGAAACAAAAGGATATAAATTCATGCGTGTGTTTTTAAAAGTGAATCATAAAACTCTAACATTTTTTTAGATTCGCCTTCCCAATTATATTTTTCTTTTATAGCGTTCCTTCCGCTTTCCCCCATTTTTGCTGATTTTTTGGGATGAGCTATAATCCACCGCATTGCTTCAGCAATTGCTCTAGAATCAAGGGGATTAACAAGGAGTCCGCATTTTGCATTATTAATGATTTTAGACCAAAGTGGAAAATCAGATGCAATGACAGGTATAGAGGCGGACATATATTCAAATAATTTAATCGGCTGGGAGTCAATGTAATTCGGTGCTGGTAGGAGGGTGACCAAACCAGCAGACGATTCTCCCATAACGCGCCTAACCATTTCACGACCTACATTCCCAAGATAATCAACCTGTCCCCAACCTGGTTCGGCGCGAAGTTCAGATTCAAAATCAGGCTCGCTAATTATACCACATAATGACAAACGCACATCAGAAACAAATGGAAGCGCTCTAATTATTTGCAATATTCCCCTCATACGAGAAATACCACCTACGTAACAAATTCTTTTTTGGCAGGAAAATGTGCTGCTTGCTGGAGCCAATTCAGCCTGAATTGGATAGTTATTGATATTGACTGTTTTTAATCCCTGTATCGAAAAACGTCGTTCAATCTGAGGCGTCGCTGCCACAACGCCGGCTATTTTTTTCACAGCATAATCTTCATATTTTTTAAATATGATGGCTACGACATGCCTCATAATTTTTGGTATCCAGTCCCTATTAAGATTCTGTTTCTGAAAGTCCTCATGAGCATCATAAATCACGGAAAATCTTTTTTTGGCCAGTTTGACTCCTACAGTCAGCAATTCGGGATCATGGATATGAACAATATCGGGCCTAAGTGTCAGAACAGTTTTCAAAGCACGTTTAGGTTGCATCCACATACGCTTAACTCGTGAACCGGGTTTAGCACCGATATCATGTATTTGAATGCCCTCGAGATCTTCATCGCCCCACCCATCCCCGACAACGAGATGGACATCATATCCGGCGTCTAAAAGGGACTTACATTCCTTCAACAAAATACGCGTATCGTTTCGAGGATGAACGGTGGTAATGTGACAGACTCGCCTCAAAATAGGAGGGCTAAATGTAAGGTTATCTGTCTTAATAGGACCATGACTCATGAATAAATGTTATTTCTCCGTCCTGTCATACGCTCAAAAAAAGATTGACTTTTCTTCAAAATCTTTTGCCATTTGCCCCAATTCACGAAATCAGTATAATGATGAATTGGTGCAACCATAAAATCATCAAATTCTGTTCGGCTTATTTTAAGTTTTTTGCAGAAATAGGCTATATCCGTTTCTAGTTCAGACTGTTCATAAAGGGGCAACATAAGCTCTGATATGGCCTCTTCTCGTGTCATCTGACCTGACACGATCAAACTCGAAAGATGGGGCCTGCGCTTGTCGTATCCGAACTTCGTGGGCAAGTAATAACTCTGAAAGAATTTAGTAAATATAGACTCACCGTGCTTTCGACCGTACGACCTCCATCCGATATTTGTTTCCAGCTCGGCCATTGCATTTTTTTTATTGTAAGGCATGTAATTCAAGGGACGAACAGTACGCATACCTTTAATAAATGGATACCACAGATAATATTGATAAAAGCTAATGATACTGTACGATTTTAAATGATTTGTTCCAAATCTGCGATGAATGTCACGAAGATTCCTTGCATCCATTGCACTACCATGCCATGCACTCGGAAAAACACCTTCAGTCGCAATATTTCCTCCGTTCAATATATATCGTATTTTATTTTGAGTGGCAAAGTGATAAAGGCTAGCAAAAAAAACATGGTCTTGGGGAACATCCTGGTTGGCGACCGCAGCCCGCAGATAGGCCAACTGCAAATCCCTCATTTCTCCCCAATCGACTACATGCGTATGTAGATGATAATTGCAGTATTTAACGATTGCCTCTATATTTGCCACCGCAAGTTCACTGTTCCAGCCTGCATCTACATGAACAACCAGCGGCCTCAGATCCCACTCAGCCACCTTTAATGCAAGATAAGAACTATCTACACCGCCACTAAGCCCGAGAATACAATCGTAAGGATGTCCTTTTCCATCAGATTTGATCTTCTCAATTATCAGTTGAAGTCGACGCTTACCCTCTTCATTTGGAAACCATCCCTTGCTTGTAACCTCATCAAAGGTATGACAATGGTTACATACTCCCACATCGTCAAATGTAATTGCAGGATCCGTAGTGTCCATTACGCACCGAGTACATATTTGGTATCTTTTAATCATTTCTAAGATTCCTTTTCCTTACTCTATATTGCCAATTGTCTACATTGTAAAGAGGTTCCATTAAAATCACGACTAATTACCTCAGCAAAGCAGTTAATTCGTCATATTTCGGATAAGTAATCAGAACTGCGCGATGAGGCCCCTGATATACGAAGAAAGCTCCGCAAGCAACTGCGCTGGCGCCGGCCTTTACTGCAGCTTTAATGTCAGCAAGAGATCCAACTCCACCAGCTGCGATCAACGGAATGGAACAAACAGATGCAACATTCTCAATGAGAGACAAATCCATTCCACTGAGCGTTCCATCCCGATCGACCGCATTTATAAGAATTTCTCCGGCCCCGGCATCAATAGCTAATTTAATAAGCTCAAGCCAGTCTCTATCCAGCGCTTTCCCGGTAGCGGAGGAATAGAGTTTATATCGCCCAAGTAAGTTCTTTTTAATATCGAGCGCCACCACCACACTTTGATTTCCATATCGAACTGCAATATCGTTTACTAGGTCTAAATTAGCAAGAGCACCAGTCTGTATGGCCACCTTCTCCACTCCGATGGAAAATAATCGTCTTGCCTGATGAACCGAGGCAATCCCGCCCCCATATGCAAGAGGCATAAAACACTCGCCGGCAAATTCCTCTATTAAATCGTAATTAGGTTCTCGCTTCGATTTGCTGGCTTGAATGTCTAGCACCAGCAACTCATCAACTTCTTTCTCATTAAATATACGGATCGCGTTGATCGGGTCGCCAACGTATTTCGGATTCTCAAACCTCAACGTTTTGACTAACCCGTCATCTTGCAACAGCAGACATGGAATGACACGGTGTCTCAGCATTTTATAATTCCAGCTATAATTCCAGAAAGTTTTTAATCAGTGCCATTCCAAAACGATGGCTTTTTTCCGGGTGAAACTGTACTCCAAAGATATTATCTCGGCAATACGCAGAAGTAAAAGGATATCCATATTCTGTTTTAGCAAGGATATCTTCTTCATACCTGCACACCGCATGGTAGGAGTGGGTGAAATAAAAACGCTGTTCGCCCTCTTCATTAGGAATCAATGGATTTTTCTTTACGACAGTGATATGATTCCAGCCGACATGAGGGATACGGAAGGACGATTTATTGTCGAACAAAAATCGCTTGAATTCGGCATCAATCAGGGCGAGACCTCCCAAATTTCCTTCCTCACTACGTTTCGACAGCAACTGCATTCCCAGACAAATGCCAAGAATTGACACTCCTCTAGCAGCAATCTCCTGTACGGCAGAAAAAAGGCCGAGTGCTTGCAATTGATTTACCCCGTGGTCAAATGCACCCACTCCCGGGAGAATTAACTTGGAAGCCGCCATGACCTCACCCCTCTTACCAGATACTTTGGCGCAACCTCCCACCTTGCGAACCATATTGCCAACAGATGCGATATTACCCATGCCGTAATCAACAATAATGATTGACATATTTTCCTTTGGGTAGCACTTGATCGGAACCTGTGCTTCGATAATAGAGGGAGAGGAAAATGAGAATATACCAAAGGTTTCCTAATCCGTTGAACAAGACCGTTTCAACCATCCCATAGATGAGGATAGGGATCGCATATATAAGGAACTCTCTTTGCCCGTGCTTGATATGATAACGGAACAGGAAGAGCAATGCCAATAAAGTAAAAATAAGAAATGGCCAACCCTCAGATGTAATTGCCTCTACATAAGAGCTATGCGTTCCGCTGTCAATAAGATCAACAGCGGTAGCCGGTCCATATCCAAAAAGAACAGATTTCAACGACCGCCCCGATAACTCAAGGGCATCTTGCCATATATCGTCTCTATCATGACCAGTGGGTCTGGTGAGATTTGAAGTGCTTACAAGACCGGTGTTTGATACTCGTGACATGATGTATCCCATTGAATCGGGGATCAGATAGGAAGCAAGAAGCGGAATTGTGGCTACCACCACCAAAAACGCAATTTTTGACTTCGTCAGAAATCTTCGGTGTTGTCCCTCCATTCCAAAAAATACATATCCTGCAAGTAGCATTGGGCATACAATAAGACCTGCCCTGGAGCCTGTTGTCAGGACCAGCAGGCTGGTCATGATAACAAGGGCCCACCGCAGAAATGATTTCGTAAAAACAAGAGAAAGAATAAGACAACTACTAAAGAATATTGAGGCCGCGTTTGGATTGAGATTGAAGTTTGCATTACCTGTAACCAAATAGAGGGACAGATTGTCCCTTGTGACATAAAGCGACAAAATCAAACTGGCTATCAGGTACAAAATGATCAAACGCCGCATCAGTACCCGATCCAAAGTAAAAGGTTGCAATGTCAAGAGCACATACCCGACAAATATGGCAACCATCGAGTTAAATCCGCCAGACTGAGTATGTGATAAATTAACGACAGCACTAAGGGCAAGAAAAAGGATCGGAACAATAAAGAAAGTTGCCAGCGACCGGCAGATATGGTGATTAAGAAAGCAAAAAGCCACTGCCAGCAAAAAACCGATGGAATTATAAATGGTTCCAGAGCCGCCGAGTTCGCTTTCGTATATTGCGTTGACTACAAGTATGCCAATTAGAATTATTGTATTCGTATAGCCGCGCAGAGTAACGATCTTCATCTAATGAAATCCCCGAGATGTTGCGTAGAACTGGTTTGCACTGGCAATAAAAGCTTCCTTACCGAATCGTGTTTTGCATTCCTCACGCAGGGCCTCGGCTTCATATCGCCCTTTTGCTTGGCTCATCTGTATCATGGCTTCACCCATCGAGATAATATCACCGGGTGCGACAAGAAGACCATTATCCTCGTTCACGATATCCTCCGGCCCTCCACAGCGTGTAGCAATAACGGGCGTACCGCAGGCCAGTGCCTCGATCAGCACTACGCCGAAGGTCTCCTGGCGGCTGGACAGCACGAAGCAGTCCGCCTCCTGCATTTCCCGCATGACTGAGTGTCTATCCAGATACCCTAGAAAAACAACCTGCGATTCCACCCCAAGTCTCCGTACAAGCTTTTTAAGATGTCTCTCCATGTTACCCGTGCCGCCGATGCGCAAACTGGCCCGTCTGCACTGAAAATGCATCGCAAAAGCTTCGATCAGAGAGGATTGGTCCTTATTGGCATCCAAAGAGGCAATGTTCAGAAACACAAAGTCGCCATCACATCCAGTATTATCTTTTAGAATGCCACTAATTAAATTTGTCTCAACAATATTCGGCAACACATCGATATCATGAAATCCAAGCTGTCTCCCGATATCGTTCGAAAGCGCCCGGCTTACGGCTGTTCTGGCTGATGCATACTGATACGCTACCTTGATTGGGGAAAGCCATTTATCTGCAAGAATTTTCGCCCTGAACATACTGCTGTGTTCCGTAATAATATAAGGAACGGTATCCATATCCCGAACCGCCTGAGCAATAAATCCGGCGAATTTAACATTATGCGCATGGATTATGTCGGGCTTGCCAAATCGCCTTTTGTACAACATATAGAGGTCCAACCCGAGGTCCTGATATAGAGAAATGGATCGTTCCGGCGATACGCTGCGCTGAGGATAGAATTTTCTCACGTAGCGCCTATATACCGGATACCCATTCGAGTCCTCAAATTCCGGATACTCATACCTTCTGAACAAAAAGCGAGGTGTGATGACTCCCGGAGAGATGACACCAACCTTATGACCTGATTCGTGCAAGGCATTTGCCTGCTGGGACTGGAAGATGCCCGCCAACGGACAGGTTGATGTCACAAAGTGCTCGGAAGGTATAATCAGTACATGCATTTTATACAAAGGATTTCTCTTCGTTGATGCTGTCAATTCTGGGATCTCGCGGAATCGCGTTCAAGAATTTCAAAAAGCTTTTTCCCCCTAGCAGCCCATGTGTTCTTATAGGCGAACTCGACCTGAGCAAAGCGACGCTCCCGTGCCTCAGAAGTATCTGAATTCGCTAGCGCATCAGCAATCATTTCTACTGCCTCGTCCGCATTTCTGTATATTCTCACCCACTCAGGATAGAGCCGGCATTCTGGGACATCAGCACTGATAATCGGGTGTCCGCTGGCAAGGCCATCGGGAATTTTCAAAGGACAACACGCTTTGACAAAAGGCAGGCTAGCCATGTATGGCATCCAATTAGCCGCACTATGCCAGTAAAGTGGAGGTGACTCACGATGTTTCAAGCCGGAAATGTGCCTTACGTTGGTAAATGTCAGCACCTCATCCATGCAATCTTTCCATTCAGGTTTTTGCCCATAATGAGTTTCTGTCTCGATACCGCCCGCAAACAAAAATGACACATCAGTCAATTTCTGCGTCACTTTTCTAATCAGCTCCCAATCATACCGTGATGTCAATGATCCAACAATGCTGACAGAACGCGGCTCTTTGATATGGCTAGGGAAGGGATTGATGAATTGCTTGTGTACACCGTGCGGAAAATGAAATATGTCCGCCATGCGCTGCGGAAAACTCTTTTTAAAGCGTTCCGTTTGAGAGATGGAGGAACATAAAATCGTACCAGAACGTTCGATCAATTTCCTTTCAAGGTCGTCTTCTTTCCTGATCTCCTGATCGGAATTAACAAAATAATCATCGTAGTTGAGATAGATCAGACGGGCTGGATCCACATCCGTAACATATTGATAGTTCCATGGGTACAAGGCTATTAAATACGGTCGTTCGCCTGACTTCCGGTAAAGGTTTTTCATGGTCCTACTTAACCGGGCTTTGATGAACGGTCGGAAAATGAATTTAAGTTTTGATACAAATCCTGGCGGATACGCCCATGTCTCACGTTGTGTCAGTTTTTCGGGATCATCGTACGACCATCGAGATTTGCTACCTGCAAATGGAATGGATGACGTTAAATTAACAGCAACTGTCGGACCTAATCTACCGAGCTCCAATGCCAACGGATAAACCCACGGCAAGCCAGCATCGCTGAAAATAACGAATGGGTTACCCATGTTTGAGGCCCCAATCATAGGTTATTAAAGAGTTAAAGGGACTTAATCGTTCAATTTCATTAGGGTCGTGAGGAATTGATGCGCAATTTGCAACAATGGCGGGCTCTGACCCAAGTCCTTTAAATCCGTTCCAAACCATCGATGGTACGGTGACCAGCATGTAATTATCGGGACCGAGGAAAATTTCTTGAAGCTCCCCTTTAGTAGGGCTGCCGCTTCGATCATCATACAAGACAAATTTTATATGACCATGAGGGACTGCATAGTTCAGAATCATTCGCTTATGAAGATGCCAAGCTTTGATTGCCCCCGGATATACGACTGAAAAATATATCTCTCCAAATTGATTAAATGGAGCTGTATCACAGCGCAACATGTGCATCACCTTGCCTCGCTCATCCGGGATCTGCCTTAATGGGGTAACAATTACACCGTCGATCATATAGCCTCTCCTGCAAACTTTCCAATCTGTGACCGTGTCATTTCCACAGCTTTATTGCCTTCGTATACGTTCTTATACCATCTGACTGTTTCCTCAATGGTCTGATACGCATCCCATCGGGGTCTCCAATGTAGTTCCATTCGGGCCTTATCTGTATTCAATTGTAGTAACCGAGCTTCATGATGAGCGCCTTCATCCATATGGACCCTGTACTCACCCTGCCCCCAGCATTGAATGATTAGCTTCACCAGGTCCTCAACAGTTAGCCCAGACCCTGTCGGAGGGCCAAAGTTCCATGATCCGGTAAATTTCTTTGGAGATTCCCATAGCCGAATCCCCAACAAGAGATATCCCCACAACGGTTCCAGAACGTGCTGCCAAGGACGCGTTGCGGCAGGATTACGGAGCACGATCGGTTGTCCACTTTGCAATGCGCGCATGCAGTCTGGAATTATTCTATTTTGAGCCCAGTCCCCGCCCCCAATCACATTACCGGCCCTTGCGGTTGCAACACCAAAGTTTTTCCGAGATTCAAAATATGAGTTCAAATAACCCTGAAATATGATCTCTGCAGCCGCCTTTGAACAGCTATAAGGGTCATACCCACCCAGCTCATCATTTTCTCTATACCCCCATATCCATTCCTTGTTCTGATAACATTTATCTGAGGTAATAAATACCATTGACCGAATCGATTCGACATTCCTGACAGCCTCCAGAATATTAACTGAGCCACCCACATTTGTATCAAAGGTAAGTTTAGGTTCTTCATAGGAGTATTTAACAATGGCTTGGGCGGCAAGATGAAATACTAGTTCCGGCTGAAAGTCTTCGATTGTCTTCGATAGTTTATTAAAATCCCTGACATCTCCATCAACATGGGTAATAATATGGTCCAGACCGGCCAACGCAAATTGCACATGCTTGCTTGCAGGGGGTAACGCATAGCCAAGTACTTTCGCGCCAAGATGATGAAGCCAAATGGCCAACCATGCTCCCTTGAAACCGGTGTCTCCCGTTATTAGAACACGCTTTCCGCCATAGAAATTTAGTTGTTCGGCTATGGACGTCAGTCCTTCTTTATTTCCAGTTTTTCCAGAATGCATTGTCCCTCTCCCATAATCTAGTGAGTAGTTGGTAATCATGATAGTTATCCATGCACTGCCACATCCCATCATGCTTAAAAACCATCAACTGTTCTTCTTTAACAATAGATCGCACTGGTTCATTTTCCAACATGACATCGTCTTTTTCAGAGATATACTCGAATATGCCGGGTTTGCAAACAAAAAAACCTCCGGAGATGCGTCCTGTCCTTGTTTGGGGTTTTTCGTTAAATTCTGTCATAAGATTACTTTCATTATATTTTAATTCGCCGAACCTGCCGGGAAGTTTAACGCCAGTCACTGTCATAAGCTTATCGTGCTCTTCGTGAAATTTTATCAGCCTGTCAAGATCTACATCGCACAAACCGTCACCGTATGTAAGCATGAAACTCTCATTGGGATCAATATGCTTTTGTATCCGCTTGACTCGGGTTCCTGTAAGAGCGGCCAAACCCGTCTCAACAAGCGTCACCCGCCAGTCAGACTCCTTGTGTTCGTTATGATATTCAATCTTTTTCACATTTCCCAACGAGACAGTAAAGTCATTGATATTAGTCTCGTAGTTAAGAAAGAATTCCTTGATGACGTATCCTTTGTGTCCTAAACAGAGGATGAATTCCTTATGACCCCACTCCGCAAAATATTTCATAATATGCCAAAGGATCGGCAATCCACCGATTTTCACCATCGGCTTGGGAATATCCTCCGCTACGTCGCGGATTCGCGTGCCTTGACCACCGCATAAAATTACTACTTTCATATAGGTTGCTCCTTATCTTAAATACTACATTTCATCTAATTCCAAAATGTGTTTCCGCCTCTAAAAGAGCCTCATCGAGAATTGAGACCGCTACATCAATAGTGCCTCTCTCAGTTATGAGCTGAGGGGCCAATCGAAGAAAATGGATGACAGGAACACCGGGGATAAACTTCCTTTTCAAACATTCCTCATAAATTTTGCCGCTCGCTTCCAAAAGAGGGATTTTGTTTTCCCTGTCCTTTACAAATTCAATTCCAAGAAGACAGCCTTTACCCCTAACGTCGCCAATGATGGGATGTGAGGCCTTCAGTTGTTTTAGATTTTTCATCAGATAGATTTCTATCTCTTCAGCCCGTGCCATGATGTTTTCTTCTTCCATCACTTCCAGAGTAGCCAAACCTGCAGCACACGCCATAGGATTTCCCCCAAAAGTTGTAGAAGGCGCTATTTTATCCATCACCCATGCGTGATTTTCTTTTACCAGTAACGCACTCATTGGGAAACCATTTCCTATTCCCTTTCCCAACACTGTAATATCAGGCCGAACATTCCAATGATCGGCACAAAGCCATTTCCCGGTTCTACCACTGCCTGTCAGAACCTCATCCGTCACCAGTAGAATATTTTTTTTCTTGCACAAATCAGCCAATTTCGGAAAAAAATCGTCAGGAGGAATTATTGTCCCCCCCCAGCCTTGTATTGGTTCAAGGATGAAAGCCGCCACATTGCCCGTTGTCGATTCCTTGATGAATAGATCGTAAAAATTAATATATGCGTCCGTATCTATTGACCCATCGCTCTTTTTCCACATCGGACGGTAAGGATCAGGTCTGGGAACCATATAAAAACCGGGCAATCTGGTAGGTCCGTTTACTGGGGAAACCCTCCCTAGCGCAGATGACCCCATTGTCTTCCCATGATGGTCAGAAAAGCAAGAGATAATCTCATGCTTTCCAGTAATTGCCCGTGCGGCACGTATTGCAAATTCAATCGCTGTTGTACCGTTATCATAAAGGTGAATATTATTAAAGCCGCCCCCTACAGCATTTGACAACCTCTCAAGATAACTTGCCTTGACAGGAGTCATATAATCATGGCAGTTCATCAAATTCTTTGCATGCCGCGCCACTGCCTCTGACACTTTTGGATGTGCATGCCCTAAATTAGTCACGTATATGCCAGACCCAAAATCTAAAAAGTGATTTCCATCGACATCAGTCAAAATACTCCCGCATCCCGTATCAAACACCAACGGGGCAATCTTAATACGTCCGTGACATGAGGTGTGCTGATAACCTTTTTCGATGAGAACAGAAGACCGATCTCTCTTTAAGCCGGCCGATCTTCCCTTATAAAATTTATCAAGGGCACCCTTGTACCAGTTCGCATCATATTTTATGTCTTTAAAATCATACATACATATCTCCTTAGTTTTGGTGTTGCATTACATTAATGATTTATAAAGTTTTATATAGCGTCCGACCGAGATCTCTGGAGTAAACCTCTCCTGATAACGATGCAATCCATTCTTCCCCATAGTGTCCAACAGTTGAGGATTAAGTATAAATTTTCTTAACGCGGAGGCCAAAGCAAAAGGATCACATGGCTCAACAAGATAACCTGTCATCCCATCAATAATTTGCTCTGGAATACCAGCAATCTTACTGGCAACAACTGCTTTCCCCAGCGACATCGCCTCAAGCACGACATTTGGAAAATCTTCGTCGCGTATTGAAGGGAGCACAAGCACATCAATGGTATTTATAAAATCTCCTATATTAGATTCACATCCTATAAAACAAACAAGGTGAGATAGACTCTTTGCTTGCACATAATTTTCGAGAGACTCTTTCAATTCTCCATCACCCTCAAACCAAACTGTTATGCGTTTGTTGAGATCGCAAAACTGATTATTTAAAATGTCTATTGAATCAAGTAGCACTTTGTGCCCCTTACGCTCTGTCATCAGAGAAACGACACCTATCACAAATCCGGAAAACCCGGACGCAAGGCCAAGGCGTTCTTTTACCTCTTTTGGGCATGCCTCAATATTAAATTGCCTTGTTGCATTATTTATCGCCCTTACTTTAGAATGAGGCATTTTTTTAATAGATTCCAAATGCCTAGCAGTCGCAATCGAACCAGTTATAAACATCGAAACAGCACGCATTACATATCTATCAACAAGAGACTCAAGCCATTGATCAATAGAGTTGAAAGGTTTTGCAAAATTATTCACGACAAAAATAATTGACCGACAGCCCGCAAGCCTAGCACCGACAGCAAATGCACGAACAGAACGAGCACCAGGATAACTTCCGTTATTAAGATGAACGATATCGGGCTGGATTTTCTTAACCAAGACATAACTTATAAATATTTCATAGATAAAATAAACGGGGAAAATGACCATTCTATAGAACGCCCGTATTAGTTTCGACAAAAAACCAAACGGAGGAGCAAATCTCTTTAACGGCGGGTCAACAGGACCTAAGCACAAAGGATATACATTAAAATCTGTCGATATATTTCTATCCAGGCCGCTTTTATATTTCTCGGAGTAGCGATAGCTGAAACTCACATCAAATTCTCTGCGCAAATTCTCGTCTGCCCAAAAATTCACAAGCATCCTCTCACAGCCGGCAAAAAAACCGCAATCTGAGTGATAATGAATCTTAATCATAGTAGGATAGCTTCCGTTAAATAAAACTTTCAACGGTTGTCTTTAATCCTTTCTCAAGAGAAGTGCGAGGAGACCATCCAAGCATTGAGCGTGCTAAGGAAATATCAACAGAATAATTCATAATTTCACCGTTTCGATATGGCAAAGAGCCAAAACGTATAAGGTCCACAGAAGAATCGCCTACTATTTTTGCAGTAAGTATCGCAATCTCACGGAGAGGCATGGATTTTCCACTCCCAATATTAACAACTCGGCCAATGGCACTATTGTTACCGAGCGTCAACAAACAGGCATCAACAATATCATCTACATATATGAAATCTCTCATTTGCCCACCATCGCTCATGTCAAAATACTCATTGTTTATCAATGACTTTATTAATCCCGCTAAAAACATATCCGTCCCTTGACCTGGTCCATAGGCTATTGAAGGTCGTAAAATAGTAATGGGAAATTTATTTATTCTGAACATATTTTGCAATACGTGCGTCGCTACCATTTTTGAAAATCCGTATACGGAAATGGGATTCTCTCTCTGATTTTCAAAGTATGGAATGGTTGAATCACCGTATTCTTCACATGTACCTAAAAAAATGAAATGTTCAACACTTCCAGCATGTAAACACGCTTCAACTAAATTCAGAGTTCCTATAAAGTTAACGTCCAAGCTGTTCCGAAGAAAGTCAATTCCAGTTGAGCAACGAAATTTATCAGCCGCAAGATGGAATACTACGTTCGGTTTCACATCGCCAATCAATCCATTTATTTGTTTCTTGTCGAGAAGATCTCCTACAACATAATTCTTATAATTAAAAAACTGCTCATTATGAGAAAAAGGGATTACGTTGTACCACAAACCCTCCAGACGCGTGGTCAATACAGATCCAATAAACCCAGAGGCACCAGTAATAAGGACTTTTTTCTTAAATTTCGTCATGAGACTCTCTGAGCTCAGAAGAAAGCTCTAAGCTCAGGTCTTTCTCCTGATATTGTTAATAATTAAACTCTCTCCGGATATCGTAGTTGATTGCTCATAATCATAACCCTGCAAAGCCTTCTCCAGCGCTTCAGTACATCCCGGTTGGAACCTGTCATGGAGTTCAATGATTAATGTCCGGACAAAATTCATCCACGGTTGAGAATGATTGAGTACCTCCAGTTCTGATCCTTCAATATCAATTTTTAGGAGATCAATCCTTGTAACACAAAAATCCTTCATGACATCAGTAATTCCAACCGCCTGAATCCCTTCTAATGTTGAGTTTTCAATAACACGAAAACTCCATGACTGGTCATCAGGATTTTGAATGATGAGTTTGGTCTTCCTACTCCAGAGTCCCGCCTGAATTGATTTTATGTTCTCATAATTCCCCGTATTCTTGACTAACATATCAAAATTCGACTTTTCAGGTTCAATCGCCACAATGGTCGCTCCCGGATATTTTCCCGCAAAATACGCTGAAGATAATCCAATGTTAGCTCCTGCGTCTATGATAAAAAGCGGCTCCTCGATGTCAATATCATATTCTTTCATTATAAATATCTCTTTAAATAGATTCAGATCCGTCGTTCCAGGGCGGACAAACATCCTGCCACCTGAAGCGGCGTCGAGAACGCAATCAATTCCGTTGTTCCTTAACAGACGCGTATAGGCAACGATTGCATGGAACAAACCAAAAGTTGATCTATAGCAGGAGAGATACGACCAATGGTCCTCACCCATTATTTTCTTTACAATTCGCTTTAACATGGGCGAAACTCCTTATCTATCAAATAGCGAGCTCCTTGTGAAAACTCTTGGCCACGAAAGAAACGAAGAGAATCCATTATGAGCCTGTTTTAGAAGAAAATATTTTAATTATATCTGAAATTGGACTTTCACTTTGACGAGCAAACTTTTCACAAAATAGTTTTCTAGCATTTTGAATTTCTGAACTCATCCACCATGTATCAATGTTATCCCAAACTGTATTAACTTTTTTTGCAGCACTCGTGGAAGAAAAATGAACAATTTCCACATCGGCTAAATAGTTATAGTGAGGACGTGCGACATCTCCGATAAAATAAATGTCGTCGACAAGGACTAGCGTAGGGATATTTTGACATAGATTTTCCAAAAGTCCAGCCGAGTTATATGAAAATACAGTAATTCTGCTATTACCAAGCAGAGTGTTTAGGTCACTATTGCCATCAATTTTAATTTCCTTGTCAGCATCTCGCCATCTTTCATACTCATATTGTCTAAAAATATCCTTCGCTGAATGCAGTCGAATAATTGCAGACCTTTTTATTTTTTCATCCAAGTCATTATAAAAAGAAAAGTTTCTGGCCATACTAAGAATATATCTATGGGTATTATCCCAGATTTCAGTTCGATGGCCCTGAAGATTTTGAACAAAAAGCAACCCACCGCTTTTATTAGGGACTATAGATTTTTTATTTGCTAATTTTAAAACAAATGCCGGCACTTCTTGTTCTATCGTTGTCGCAGAACCCCATTTTAAATATTTATCACACGTAAGCATCTCAACTGTAGGGTAATTAGTTTTATCAGTTCCAAAGCTTCCATGTTGACCAACATAATAAGGGATTCCCATTTCTACTTTTTCTGCAGCTACAAACTTGAATACTTCATCGTAAAAATAATTATTTGATGTGAAAATAAATCGAGGTTTACTAGGCCAATCAAGCTTCTCAACGACGGCGGACATCATTTTGTAATCTTCAAGAAAACAAGTTGGCATCATTTCGAAGAGCATATTCCGAACACATTTAAAATAACCTGTTTTATCGTCGGTCAATAAAGTATTAGAGATCTCCCTTCGAAGCATTAAATTCGGCCTACTAAAACAAAGAGCAGGATGATCATAACGAATTGGAACTTGTTTAAGCGCTAATTTAAGTTTTATTTCCTCCCAGTAGGGCAAATAGGTACTTGCAATAATAGCATCCGATTCCTTCGCAAATATTTTTAAGAAAGAATATAACGTGTTCTTTATAAAAGAACTTTTTAGGGAAGATGGTGCTTTTGTAAAATAAGATGAGCCATTTTCAACAGTCGTTTTATCAATAGATTCTGAATCAAAAAATAAAAGTAGTTTGGAATAGAGCACATTATTCCAAACATCGTCATTGCTTGCCAAGTAAAATGATTTGGTATCCGCTGTTGCAAGATTGAAACTTTCATCATTAATACAAATTGTGGATCCAATAATATACTTTTCTAAACAGAACTGAAGTGTTTTGTAACGATTAAATATCAGTTCAACATATGCCCTTAACCATTGGCCAAAAATTATTCTCCAGTACCGATAACTATGGGCTACCCCGTGAAACTTATTTAGAATGTCAGTAGCAACAATAACCAATTCATCCTCTACCTCTCGACAAATTTTGTCGTCTCTATCTCTTTGCATGTGATCTAGCCCAAATGGCTCGGCAACGATAAAATCCATTTTTCCCCATATGTGCCTTCGATTATATAATTGACACCACTCACCTAAAAAAATGACAGGACAGTCAAATTTCCAGGTTCTCTCATCAGCCGTCGTAATCAGGTGGCGTTTTTTATCAGGCATAGTAACGGGGCGCAGATATTCATTTACTGAACCTTAAAGAAATCTGTTGGAGTCCCGATATCCAACCAAGGCTCATACATCGGGTAGGCAATCGTGCGTTTACGTTTAAGCTGTAATCGTTCGAACAGAGCAGGCATATCGCAACGTGCAGTGGGCTCCAAGTCATCCAGAGCCCCTGGATCAAGAGCATATACACCAGCATTAATGTGCGTTCGTGCAATAGGTTTTTCTTCAAAACCGACAATATCAACCCCATTTGTCTGAACAACACCAAAAGGATGTTGCCATTCGTGCAGGCGTACAGCCATAGTAGCGGCAGCAGCTTGCCGAATATGAAATTCTAGCAAATCACTATAGCGGATATCAGTAAGCACATCGCAGTTGGTCACAATAAATGGTGCATCGGGGCGAGGGTTCAACAATCCAAGCGCGCCGGCCGTACCCAAGGGCGTTTGCTCACGCACGTAATCAATATGGACCTGCCAGCGATCCCCGTTACCAAAATAATCCTCAATCATGTGTCCTAAATACTGAATAGCCAATATAAAATGCCTGAATCCCTCGGCCTTGGCACGTTCGATAATGTGCTCAAGCATAGGTTTTCCCGCAACCTTCAGCAACGGCTTCGGACAAGTCTCCGTATGTGGCTGCAGGCGTGTACCCAGCCCTCCAGCCATGATAACCACCAGATTAGGCCGAGAGGCGGTTGTTGTTTCAAGTTCGTCCCATAATTGAAGTCCCACAACCTTGCGCTGCTCATCCACCACGGGCATCTGGTAAATTTTGTTAACCCTCATAACCTGCAAAACTATCTCTCTGCTCATCTGGGGCGTCACCACCAATGCGTCATGGTGAATGATATGCTTGATCGGGCTATTAATATCAAGTCCTCGAAGTAATCCTCGGCGAATATCGCCATCAGAGATCGTACCGATCAAGATTCGTTCATCCGTGACAACCAGCGCAATTTTCAGGTGCGATTCGTTAAGATTCGAAATCGCCTGCGCTATGGTTGAATTTTCGGGTAGAAATGTCCTGCCTGCAAGGTTCTGAGAAGATTCAATCATTGGTTTGGCCCATTATTAATAATGAAGTTGGTATTCAATCTGCTTTTGCTTTACGTGCCAAAATAAAAAGAGTATCTGTCTGTCCGCTAGTCTCCAGATAGTTGCTCCATAGCTGATCTGCCACATTATTAATGCATGGCAGTCGTTTATTGCCGGTGGGGCGACGCTCCTTCAGCCAAGATAATGTATTTGACATGCCAAAGGTATGAACGTATCGCTCCGCCTCAACTTTTAGCCCGCCCGCCAGCTCAACGCAACGTCGCAAACTTAATCGATCAAAATACCACCGATGGACAGAACGATAGAAAAAAGATGGGAACCCCTCCGGTAGCAATTTCATCAAAACATCTTCTCGATTAGGCGTGGCAATAACAAGTGTACCTCCCGGTTTCAGCAACGCCGCAATTTCAGCCAAAAAAATGCGAGGATTCAACACATGTTCAATAACCTGAAAGGTGACCACAATATCAATCCCTCCTGGATGTTCCTTCACCGCATCCGCGGCGTAGCTGTAGACCTCGTAACCTCGTTTACGTAATGATGTGTGATAACGCTCAGTCGGCTCTATAGCTATTAACTTGTCGGATAGCCCGGCGACATGATCAAGAAAACTCCCGGCCCCGCATCCAATATCCGCAATGACCTTATCACGAAGATGTAGGGGCCAGAAGGCTGACAGATTATGAATCTGAGTCGGATCAGCATGAGAAAAAAAATCCTCAGTCTCCAGCCCCTGTGCCATAGCAATGCGATACGCATCGCTCTCATAGGCCGAAGCGGAAATGCTCACGTGCTCGTCAAGGCGGGCGATTCCGCAACCACTGCAAACGGCAACACTACAATTTTCAACCGATGCACCAAAGGCACCGGCTCTTATCGCCCCTTCATAAATGGAAGACCAATCATTAGTACCGCAAATCTCACAAGGCTTAAACATGTTATTACTCCTTTTGTGGGACTACCAAGCAGTAAATCCGCCATCTATAATGAAGTTCTGACCCGTACAGTACCGAGAAGAGTCGCTCAAAAGGTAGATCATTATCCCGGTGATTTCATCTCGTTCTGCCATGCGTCCCATAGGCGTTCGGTTGCCATAAGCAGAAGTGAATCGCTCGTTATGATTGTTAAACACTCCTCCAGGCGAAACACTGTTTACTCGGATGCCATCCTTTGCCCACCAGGTAGCAAGCCACCTGGTAAGACCGATAATGCCTGCCTTGGAGGCAGAATAAGCCGGAAATGATTGAAAAGGCTGACCCTCATAGAGACGGTGATCCGGACCGACGATCCCGTACAGACTGGCAACATTTACCAAGCTGCCGCCGCCTCCCTCTTTCAAAATCTTCCCAGCTTCTCTAGCGAACAAAAAAGCCCCGGTAAGATTGATATCTATCGCTTTTTGCCAAAGTGCAAGAGGATAGCTCTCGAAGGGATGGAAAGGGTCTCCGATAGCTGCGAGCCCCTCACTTGTGATAGCGGCATTGAAGATCGCACTATCCAGCCCATCATAATACTTTGCCGATTTGGCGATTCCATCGATCATAGATGCTTCAACAGCAGCATCAATTTCCACACCATAGATACCAAAGGATTTTGCGTCTTCCAGCACGGTGCTACCCGGCCGGTCTGCAATTATCAAACGAACCCCATGTTCTACTAGAATTCGGGTATGGGCACGGCCCAGAACACCGCAAGCACCCAAGAGTAAAACTCGCTTACCTTTAACATCCGTACTCAAGCTCATTATAAAAGCCCCCGTTTGCGTTTCATCAGATATTCGATCAGTAAAAAGTCGAAATCGGAATCGACATCCAAGCTTTTTTCACTGCCAATGTCATACCCCTCTGTGTGCCCGTCTAGAAGATATGAAACCCTGCGTATGTAGCTTGGTGAAAGGACATAGATGCTTGCCACATGTTCATAAACCGCCGGGGCATCTTGTCGCCTCACGATTGCAGCGGGTAACTTTTTACTTACTCTTAATGCTCCTGAATTGTCAACTTCCAGCTGATTAAAATATGGGTTCTTTCGAGCCGGACAGACGGTAAAGACGCCATCTACACTATGTTGCCGACGCTCCCTGAATTTGGCGATACAGGCGGAAATATCGCTAACATCGCGCAACGGACTGGTGCAATCAAGATCAAGATAAAATTCATACTCTTCGCCATAAAATACCTCGCAAGATGCTAACGCATGTTTAAATACGTCGAATTTGCCCGCTTCCGAGGTTGCCAGATGCACAGG
>Ga0066640_10000248_pt1 | contig 31188 bp, 36 predicted proteins | sample CryGeyCG2114_020_2_FD_59505 | JGI IMG/M metagenome (GOLD analysis project Ga0066640, IMG submission 59505) | Groundwater microbial communities from aquifer - Crystal Geyser CG11_big_fil_rev_8/21/14_0.20 | ecosystem: Environmental > Aquatic > Deep subsurface > Groundwater | place: USA: Utah... | reverse complement strand
ACTTATCGATCATCTCATTACGCGCATTATCGTCTGAAGAGACATCAAAGTCTTCAAAATCCACTTTCTTGTCCTTAAAGAACTGCTTGACACGCACGCACCATGGGCATGTCGGGGTTGAATACACTTTAACTTTTTTCATCTCAAAGCACCTCCATCATGCTTTTCTTTTATCTTATCAGAAAGAGCCTCGATCGCAGCAAGGTCTTCTTTATGCGGAAGGCCTTTTATCAGGACTGGCTCTAGCATTTCGGTCTTCAATAGAGGAAGCATCTCCTGCAATTGTCCACTTGCCCTTCCACCCCAACCATATGAAGATACCATACTGAGGAATCTTGTCTTTGGCCTCAAGCAATTTATTATGAACGCCGCATTTGCGACAGACGGATGAATCCCGGACAAAAAACAAGGGCTACCGAACACGATCGTTGCGGCATCAAGCAGCCCCATCGCGATCTCTCCCACATCAGCTGTCGCAAGGTCATATACAAGGGTCTTTATCCCACGCTGCTTCAGCATTCTGTCAAGATGATCCACTGCCACCCTTGTACTATCATGCATTGAAATAAATGGAATCATCACAACATTGCGCACGATATCTGAGCTCCAATCATTGTATGCATTTATTATGAATGATGGATCTCTATATACCTGTCCATGTGATGGAGCGATCATGTCGATTTCAAGTCCGCCTAATATCTCCAGATTTTTCCGGATCGGTATCGCAAACGGCATCATGATCTCTGCATAGTATCGTTTCGCTGAATTGTATACTCTTTCCTTGTCTTCGACAAACACTCCGTCAAGAGCGATATGCGCGCCAAAAAAATCACATGAGAATAATATCTTATCTTCCAAAAGATAAGTGGACATGGTCTCTGGCCAATGCACCCACGGCGTGAAGATGAATCTCAGGGTCTTGTCGCCAAGCGACAGCTCCTGACCATCTTCGATTATGTAGAATTTCTCTTCAGGAATATGCAAGTGATCAATCAACATGCCTTTGCATTTCTGGTTGCAGACCACCTGCGCACCAGGATATCTCTCAAGCACAGCAGGGATAGATCCTGAATGATCCTGCTCTGCGTGGTTCGCGATGACATAATCTATCCTTTCAGGCCCTACAGAATCGATATTATTCAACAATATCTCGGTCTTCTCTGGATCGACAGTATCTATCAAAGCAGTCTTTTCACTTCCGACCAGGAGATATGAATTATAGCTAGTCCCATCTGGAAGCGGGATCAATTTATCAAAAAGTCTTCTATCGGGATGAAGAGCGCCGACAAAATACACACCGGGTTTTAGTTCATCTACCATGATTTAACACCTCACGATCTGAACCTACCTTCGAAGACGAATTCAGACACTTTTTTTCTATCGGATGGCGATTCGATCGCTCTCATCTTCTCAGGAAGCTGAGATTTGTCACCTGGTTTTCCGATAGCTATCATCGCTTCGATCTTGTATCCATCCGGAACACCAAGATCCTTTGCTGCTTTCGCATAATCGAATCCAGCCATCCCATGCACGACCAGACCCATTGCAGAACCTTGCAATGCAAGATTTTCCCATGCTGAACCAGTATCAAATGAATGTGTCGGATTCGGTTTCCCGTCATGTTCAAAATCTGTCCGCGACACGATGACGACAAGAACACTTGCGTTCTTTGCCCATAGCTGATTCATCTCAGCAAGCAAGTCAAAAAAAGTATCCCAAACCGCAGACTGCTTTTTTGCATATATGAATCTCCATGGTTGAGCGTTATATGCTGAAGGTGCCCAGCGTGCCGCTCCAAAAAGAGACATCAAATCTGCATCATCGATGGCTTCACCAGACATAGCTCTTGGAGACCATCTATCAACAAATATCTGTTCGACATCATATTCTGTTTTTCTTTCCATCTCGATCACCTTGAAAAATAAATGAAAAATAGATTCAAAATACTTAATTAGTCCACAAGCCATGCAGGTTGCAATATTCTCTTGCAGTCACACCAGATGGATCTTCAACAAAAAAACTCGCTTCTGGTTTCTCTCCTGGTGAAAGTTTCCTCTCTGCGATGACATTTCCATCTTTCATCAGTTGCACAAGACCGATGAAATGCGCATCTTCCATCGGATGTGGAATTGAACCGACTTTGACAGTGACTATGTTACCATCTATCTCGACCACAGGGACATGTTTCTCTCTGCCTTCTTCTTCTGCGGTCTTCGCATTCTGTAGCCTCATCTCTTCACCGCAGCAGACCAGCGTGCCACCGCCGACTATGAGAACAGAGACCACATTCCCACAGACATTACATTTGTATATCTCATTTTTGTCAGTCATTTTCAATTACCTCCACTTTTTTTGAGCTCGCCTTTTCCCGGCAGCTGCCATTTGTCGATCTTTATCTTTTCGGGTTCTATACCAATCTCACCCAATATCATTTGCATCGCGTTCACCATCGATGGCGGACCGCATACATACCACAGACGAGATTTTGGATCCGGCACATATTTTTCTATCATGGCTCTGTCGATGTGTCCGCATTCACCAGTCCAACTTGGGTCATCAGCGCACGAGATCACATCCACAACAGTTATATTTTCTCCTACGTCCATCTGTCGCAGCTCTTTCTCGAATATTCTATCGTTCTGCGTCCTGTTGCCAAATAAAAGGATGAATCTGTTTGGTAGACCCTTTGCGATAGCATATCTAAGTGCGCTCATAAAGGGAGTTATCCCAGAGCCACCAACAAGATAGACTATGTCATCTTTGACGTGTTCATCGAAATTGAGGGTCTCACCACGTGGTCCATCGATGGAGAGACTGTCACCCACAAAAAGATCAGACATCGCTTTTGTGAATATACCTAATTCTTTCACAGTGATATCAAGATGCTTTTTCTCTGTCGGTGAGCTGCTGAATGTCAAAGGTCTGGTACCAAGCTCTTTTTTTGAGACGATACTCACTAATGCGAACTGACCAGATATGAAATCAAATCCATCAGGTCTTTCCAGACGAAATGTCTTCACATCATGTGTTTCTTGGATGATTTTGGTTATCTTCGCTGTGAACATATTTATCTTTTCTCTTCGAATTGGTCTTTTCCTACACCGCAGACTGGACACACCCAATCAGCAGGAAGTTCTTTGAATTTTTTATCTTCTTTTTCTTCATCATAATTATAATTGCAGACTTTGCAGACATATACAGCCATGATCACACCCCTTATTTCTGATTTGCCGTCGCTGGCACAAATACACGTTGAGCAAGCTCTTGATCAATCATGAAAAGCCCGCTTGAATCTGACTTTATCAGCTTCAGCTTCTGGACTACCCCATCAGTCGATGCCTCCTCTTCGATCTGCTCATTCACAAACCATTGAAGAAAGGTGTTTGTAGTGTGGTCCCCTTCCTTAAGGGCCAGTGTCACTATCTTGTTGATCATGTCCGTCACCTTGACTTCATGATCATAGGCACCCTTAAACACTTCAAGAGGATCTTTCCATCTCGTTTTCGGACGATCGATCGATAATAGCTCTACTTTCGAACCACGATCACTAAGATACCCAAAAAATTTCATCGCATGGGTGATCTCTTCTTGGGCCTGCACTTTCATCCAATTCGAAAAACCTTTCAGATTCATAACATCGAATTGTGATGCCATCGATAGATAAAGATAAGATGAAAAAAATTCTGCATTTATCTGCTTTGTCAGTGCTGCCACAATATTCTTGCTTAATGCCATATCAATCACTCTCATCCTTCAAAGAACCACTTCTCATCCTCTGCAAAGAAATGATCTGGATCTTTGATAAAACCAAAAGAGTTCTCAAGCAATACAAAGTGAGAATTCTCCTGCTCCATAAGGAACTTGAAGAATTTCTTCGCTTTCTCATCATCTGTCGCTCTTAACTGTTCTTTATAGAAATTGAACGCGTCTTTCTCAAGTGCGAGCGCGGTCTCATATGCTTCTGTATCGCTTTGGTTAAGAGTCACTTTATCTTTGAACTGTCCGATAGTCGTATTGAAGAACTGCTTGACATCGACTGGACGGTCACCAGATAATTTCATGTCTCCTGGCTGCTCTGCCAGATACACATTGATATCTTTTATGTGCTGCAGTTCCTGCGCTGCAAGATAAGTGAATGTTGTCTTCACAAAAGGAAGGCTGGACTTCTCAGCCGCAATTTTGTAAAGATCATGGCCCTTCTTCTCAAAATCAAGAGCTATCTGCAATGCTTTTTTCAGATCCATATCAATCACCTTTAGATTTATTCACGCTGCAACCACAGCCACAATCTCCATCACAAAAACACATGCATTCTGGTTCGTAGTAATCTTTTGGATGCTTGCATGACGGGCATTTCTCTGGTGGTTCTGTCCCCTCATGGATATAACCGCACTTGCTACATTTCCACTTTATCGGTTTGTCTCGTTTGAATACATTTCCGCTTTCGACAATCTTTAAGAGCCGCTTGTATCTTTCTTCGTGTTCTTTCTCGACTTTCGCGATCTGCTCGAACAGTAGAGCCGCTTCTTCATTTCCTTCTTCTCGTGCTTCTTTTGCAAAAGTAGGATACATATCGGTTGTCTCGTAGTGTTCTCCTTCGATTGCTGCCTTTAGGTTGGTCTTTGTATCACCAATACCCTTAAGGAGCTTGAATTCATCCTTTGCATGCTGCATCTCGTTGTCTGCAGTCTCTTCAAATATCTTTGCGATGTACAAGTAACCTTGTTTTCTTGCGACTTTCGCAAAATAGGTGTATTTGTTCCTTGCCTGGCTCTCGCCGGAAAACGCTGCTTTCAAATTCTCTTCTGTCTTGCTCATTTATTTCCCTCCTTTTCTTTGGTACAATTTTTGCACTTGCCTAAAAAGATGATAGTCACTTCACTTGGAATGAATTCATCCGACTTAAAAGTGCTCAGTGCGTATTTTGACATAATATCTTGAAAAACATCGATTATTTTCCCACATGATCGACAGATACAGTGTTGATGAGCTCTTGTATCTGCATCATAATGGTATTCATTGTTAATTTCCATCCGGATTATCTGGCCTGCTTCGACCATGGCATTCAGATTTCGATATACAGTAGCTAAGGTAATTGTAGGCAGTTCCTTTTTCACATGATTATACACAGTCTCTGCATTAGGATGCGTCTTGACACCCAATAGATATTCAAGCACACGCATCCGTTGTATAGTCATCCTATGCTTTTTCATTTTATGGCCAATTATTTTACACAGATCATGGATTATAAAGTTTTTTAATCAATAAAAACAACTAATAACAACCATTTTCAATTGATAATGATTATCAATATATAAATCTTTTGCCATTCCGATTTAATATTATAATCACCCAACAGAAACTATTAAATACGAGCAATTGCAATATAAATTCAAAAAGAGGTTGTGGATTTGACAAATTTTACACTTAGTAAGGTTGATTTGAATGCATTCATTAAATCCCTATCTAAAAACTTTGATGTATATGCTCCTGTCAAAGATCATGTGGTCGACGGCGGATCAGTAAGATTCAAGGTTGTCTCTGATGCAAAAGTGATCTGTCTTTCTGAGAATGCTTATTATCCATTGAAAGAATTGTTCTTCAGAAAAAAAGAGGTACTTTTCAAGTATTCAGAAAAGGGATTGGAAGTCCCAGTAAAAAAAGTGAAAAGTAAAGCAATTTTGGGCATAAGACGATGCGATCTTCATTCTCTTGCAAACCAAGATAGAATCTATATGCGTGAGGTTCCAGACCCATATTATATCGCCGAAAGAGAGAAGACATTGCTTATTGGCTACCATTGCAAAAAAGCCGAAGAATACTGTTTCTGCGGTTCTATCGACTTACAAGGAAATGCGGATATCATGTTATATGAATTACCCGGGAACAAATTTCTGGTAGAGGTCCATAGCGATAATGCTTTGCGATTAGTGGAAAGCCTAAAAAAAATCTTCAAAAAAACAGACATCGTGATAGATGCTGAATCCAGAAAGATTGAAGGATCAAACCGTCTGCAAAAGAAAGATGTGCATTCATTTTATGACAATCCTGGATGGCAGGAAGGCATTGACAAATGCTTAAGCTGCGCTGCATGCAATTTCCATTGCCCTAGCTGCTATTGTTTCAATATACATGACGAAGCTAATGTACATAATATGAAAGAAGGGGAGAGGATACGTACATGGGCTGGATGCCAGCTAAAATCTTTTACCCGTGTAGCTGGAGAGCATATATTCAGAGATACACGAAAAGACCGTTTCAGACATAGAATATATCATCAATTACAATATTTTAAAGAAAGATATGGAACAACACTTTGCAGCGGCTGCGGCAGATGTATCAGATTCTGCCCGACAAAGATAGATTTCATTGATATACTCAACAGGATGTGATAAGATGGCAAAGAAAAAGACGACAATCGAATCGAAATTTCTGCCTAAAAAAGTCACCATCCTATCATACCAACGAGAATCTGCTGATTCATTCACGATAAAAGTAGATTTCGCAGTCAAACATGAACCTGGACAGTTTGTACAGGTCACACTGCCTGGAATTGGTGAAGCACCGATATCTATCTGTTCATATTCAGACAAATTCATGGAACTCAATATCCGTGAAGTCGGAGATTTGACAAAGAATCTCGCGAAACTGAAAGTAGGAGATAAATTGTTCATCCGCGGACCGTATGGCAAAGGATATCCGATGAAAGATCTCAAAGGAAACAATGTCATAATCATCGGTGGTGGCTGCGGTGTCGCTCCACTCAGAGGCATCATAGATTATATAGAACAGAACAGAGCAGATTATGGCGATGTCAAACTGTTCCTTGGTTTCAGGACACCAGGTGATATACTATTCCAAGAGAAAATAAAAGGATGGGGCAAGAACTTCGATGTTAGGATAAGTGTCGATAAACTTCCTGCCGACAGCTGCTTCGCAGGACCAGTCGGTTTTGTGACAAATATGGTCAAAAATGAACAGATAGACAACAAGAACAAAGTCGTGTTTGTCTGCGGACCCCCGATCATGATGGATGTCGTCATAAAGATACTGAAAGAGAAATGGTTCAATGACGACCAGATATTCATAAGTGCTGAAAGACTTATGCATTGCGCGCTTGGATTATGTGGGCATTGCATGATACATGGAAAATATACCTGTCTTGATGGACCAGTGTTCAGATGGGATGAATTGAAAGAATGCAAGAATGATTGATATGGCAAAGAAAGACAAAAAACCAGTGGTCGGCTTCTATGGGCTGACTGGATGTGCAGGATGTCTCCTCAGTTTCATCTTCAATGAGAATGAGATAGTCTCTTTGCTAGGCATGGTGGATCTTGCAGCATTCCCATTCATCAAAGGAAAACAGGGGGATAAAGAATTCGATATCATATTTTTAGAAGGTGTTGTCTGTTCAAATGATGATCTTGACATGTTGAAGAAACTCAGGGCGAAGACAAAGATACTTGTCTCACTTGGCGCATGCGCATCGACGGGATGCATCCCAGCGTATAGAAACTTCATCGATGAAGCGAAATATCTTCCTTTGATGTATGAAAAAGTGCATAGGATCAAGGATAAAGATCCAAAACCGATTGACGCTTATGTCCATGTGGATTTCACTATCCCTGGCTGTCCTCCAAACAGAGAGGAAGTCAAATCATTTATCAAGCAACTTATCTTAGGCAAGACACCGAGACTGTATAATGATCCGGTCTGTGTGGAATGCAAGCTAAATGGAAATCATTGTCTATTAGATGAAGGAAAGATCTGTCTTGGTCCAATCACTCGTGGTGGATGTGACTCAGTATGTACCAATGGCAGATTCGAGTGTTGGGGTTGTCGTGGCCCTTGTCCTGATGCTAATTATGAAGCGTTCATCGCATTGATAAAAGATAAGGGACACAATTCACGCACATTGAAAGAGAGGATGCAGTCTTTTGCAGGGCTGAAACTGCCTGACGAACTTCAGATAGAAGACGCACCAGATTATGTTGGATGATAAAAGATGATGAAAAAAGTTAATGTGGACCATTTGACAAAGATCGAAGGGCATGCGACGCTCCATGTGAAGATAAAAAATGGAGTTGTAGAAGATTGTAGACTCACATCTATCGAAGGTTCTAGATATTTTGAAGGGATGCTCAAGGGCAGACGATGGGACGAAGCATTCGAGATCACTTCTCGTATCTGTGGGATATGCAGCACCGGTCATATAGTCACGTCTATTCAAGCAATGGAAGATGCCCTTGGAGTGAAACCGTCTCCACAGACTTTGATGCTTAGAGAATTGCTTACGATTGCCGAAAGAATCAGGAGCCATGCGACACACTTATATTTCCTGGCTCTTCCAGATCACCTGGGTTATGAATCTGCAATAGCCATGATTCCTAAATACAAGAAACAGGTCGTCAGCGCTCTTACGTTGATGCGGCTTGGAAATGATATGATGGTCCTGCTTGGAGGACGTGAGATGCATGCAGTGCAAGCTGCTGTTGGTGGTTTTAGGAAGTTCCCTTCACAGGATGCCATTGATGATGTCCGTAAAAGACTCGAAAAGGCAAAAGCTGATGCTGTCGCGACAGCTAAACTGTTCGCTAAATTGCCGGTTCCGGATTTTGAGAGCCCATGTGACTGGCTGTCATTATATAAGAAAGGTGAGATTGGGATGCATTATGGAGATCTGAAGGGATCAGATCACACTTTTAAGAGAAAAGATTTCGCTAAGTGGCTCAAAGAGACCCATGAAAGTGATAGCACAGCGAACTTTGTCGTGAAGAAGGGAAAAGCATACTTCACTAATGCTCTTGCAAGGTTGAATAATTGCCATAAGTTCTTAAGTCCGGATGCAAAAAAAATATTGAAAGCATCAAAAGTGAAATTGCCTTCTAAGAACACATTCCTTGATAATTTCGCGCAAGCCATTGAGCTTGTGCATTATGTTGATGAATCAATCAGGCTTTGCAAAAAACTGAAGCCAAAAAAGGAAAAAATCAAGGACTTTAAAATAAAAGCAGGTCATGGTATAGGTGTGATTGAAGTCCCTCGTGGACTCTGCTGGCATGAATACAAGATCAATAAGAACGGAGAGATAACTTTTGGAAATGTCATGACACCAACATGTCAGAATCTCCGTGCTATGAATGAAGATATCAAGGCATATCTGCCGCAGATACTCAAGTATTCTGAATCAAGGATTCAATTGGAGATCGAGAAATTGATACGGGCATATGATCCGTGCTTCTCATGTTCCACGCACTTCCTGAAGATAAAGTGGGATAAGACGTAAAGTCAAGCAATGACTCTCTGTTTTTTTCGCATCAATTTCAGAGATACAATCTTATCTAATTCTATTAATTGCTTCACAATAGGATTTGTTGTATTTAATATATAAAGTTCTGCTCTCCCTATCCTTCTTGTTTTTTTGACTATTCCTAGACTAGTGAGCTTATCCCAAAACAGATGCAATGTGCTCCAGCCGATGTCTGAGTTTTTCGCGATGTCTGTCAGACTATAATCAAATTCTTGATTATCAAGGAAGAAATCTATCACTTTGACTATCGGTGCATTTCCAAATACTATCCTGAATGATGATATCTCTTCCATACCATCAAGAGAGACTAAATCATTTATATTATTTGCGAAATTTAAACATTCATATTTCTGAATAATATTAATCTTCAATCACCTCAATTATTCGATCTAGGTTGTCAGGATTCAAGCTGACCTGTTTTCCATAACATGTAGACTTCAAGACAATTAATTCATCTTTGATCCGTTCTTTCACTACAGATTTTGCATCATGCACATAGTGTTTCGGAATTCCTGCTACCAAGTTCTCAATCGCAGTGTGTTTGCCACCAATGATTCTTCGTCTGAATAGTTTACGTAATATAACTTTCTTTAAGTTAATGTCTTGCATAAGAACAGTGATGTTTAAGTATCTAATAGAACCGATGGTCAAAAATTCAAATAATCTTCAAAGAATCCAAAGGGTTTATGATCTAAATAGGAGGATATCCGAAAAAAGAAGTATAATCCATAATATTCCCATCAAAAGCGAAAATAATGGTTATAATATGTTCACATTTTAGAGCCCCATTAAAAATAGCTCTTAACATTTGGACATGATTTAAGTTCTCCTCTTTCAGTTCTAGCACCAGCGACAAGAAACATAAAAATCACCCAAGATAGCAATAAGAAGATTATAGATAACAAAGAAATAAACCAATTAGAGTAAGAAAGATATCCTAATTTCATCACAAATAATAATGCAACGACCACAAATCCCAAATATCTAGTGAAATACTCAGGCATTCTTGCTGAATCCGACCTCGTAATTAGTTTCCCTTTGACAATAAAGTTTGAGAAGGGATAGTTGTATTGAGTACCAGTTACTGTAGCACTATCTTCGATCAAATGCATCAAAGCACCAAAAGAATATGATAACATAAAAATTAAGAAATACCTCCAGTTCAAGAGATTTACAAGTTTCAGCAAAATAAGCAAATAAACCGCTGTAAAAACAGTTGATGTGGCAATGCCAAAAAATGAATGCAAAAAACCCCTATGTCTTTCTACAACATTATACTTTTTCAAAAAAGTAGCACCAAAAATATACACAGATGGTTTATAGATTGCGTATTTTGTTATATATCCAAACGCAGGAAACAACGGTGAAACAACATTATTTATCACCGCCCCAACATTTCCTCCAACGTGGATCTTTTCATGAAAAATTGCTGCATCAGGACTATCTGCATCTGGAATAAGCGATCCAATTGCGACCCCAATTAATACAAAAAGAGTCAGTTCTGAGTATTTCTCAAAATATGGCACAAACAGAAACGCCACAGTGAATAATGATAGCAATAAATGATGTCTTCCGAGCATATTTATCCAAAGAACAGTTACATATATATGCTTTTTTGATTTGAGCATTAGCGAAAATCCGAGTTTTTGGTGCAGCTTCGGGTAAGCGTAGCTTACCGGACACGGCAACTAAAGTTGCCCGCGTTTTTGCGATTAGAAAAATTCGAAACAATGCGAACACCGGAAAAAGATGCGGGGAACGTGATTCGAGACACTGACGTGTCTGATCCCGTCCAGGAATGATGCTGCATCTATTGTCAGCATTCCAACAGGATAGAAGATAAAATGCGGGGGACGTGATTCGAACACGCGTAGACACTAAGCCAATAGGCCCTGAACCTATCCCGTTTGGCCGCTCCGGCACCCCCGCGGGAATGTAACGACCGCGGGCCCAGCAATTTTTGATTGCTCGCGCCCGCAAGCTTTTGTACGGACTTAATATTATTTTATTTATTATAGATTTTATAGGTTTAATTTATCCTGTCTATCTACAAAACGCGGGCACAAGAAAATCTTTGATTTTCTGTGCAGGCAATTTCATTGTCTCGCAATCTTCGATTGCCGTGTGCGAAAAGCTTTTACTTTTCCGCACCTTTACCAAAAGTAAGGATTTCAGCTTCGCTGAAATCGTTGTGTCATCATTCCTTCTTCTCCTTGTTCGCTTCTGGCCGCATCGCTGGGAAAAGGATTATATCTTTTATCGTCGGCTGATTTGTCAAGATCATGATGATTCTGTCGACACCAAGGCCGACGCCACCAGTCGGAGGCATGCCGTATTCGATCGCTTCGACAAAATCTTCATCCATCGGCTGAGCTTCTTCATCACCAAGCGCGAGACTCCTGTCCTGCGCCTGCAGCCTTTTTTTCTGCTCGATAGGGTCGTTGAGTTCTGAATATGCGTTCCCTATCTCCATACCACATACAAATGGTTCGAATCTCTCGACCAGCAGTGGATTTCCCCTCTTCTCTTTTGTGAGAGGGCTTATCTCGATTGGATGATCTATGACAAATGTCGGCTGGATCAATTTTTCCTCGACTAATTCTTCGAACAAGAATGCGATCATATTTCCGCGTACCTCTTCACCATCATAGTCAAGATTGTTTGTGGTGATGAGAGCTTTCAATGCGACTTCATCGCAATGCTCCACTTCGATGCCAGCATATTGTTTCAGGGCATCGATCATCGTGACTCTTTTCCATGGCGGACTGAAGTCCAATTCCGTGCCTTGATAATCCACTTTCATTGTGCCAAGCGTGTTCTGCGCGACGGTAGAGACAAGTTCCTCGAACTGTTTCATCTGATATTCATAGTCTGTATAAGCTTCATACCATTCAAGCATCGTGAACTCAGGATTATGGTTCTTGTCGATCCCTTCATTTCGGAAATTCTTCGTCATGTCATAGACTTTGTCGAACCCGCCTACGATGAGTCGCTTCAGATACAATTCAGGCGATATCTTCAGATAAAGGGGCATGTTCAGCGCATTGTGATGTGTCGTGAACGGTTTTGCGTTCGCGCCTCCGTACTGCGGCTGCAGGATAGGGGTCTCGACTTCCAAAAAACCACGGTCATCAAGGAACTTTCTGATCTCACGGATCATCTTTGCACGAAGCTCGAACACATTCTTGACATCACGGTTCATTATGAGATCCAGGTATCTTTTCCTGTATCTGGTCTCTGTGTCTTTAAGGCCATGATATTTCTCTGGAAGTGGCCTTAGGGACTTTGTCAATATCTCAAAACTCTCTGCATATACACTTATCTCGCCCCTCTTGGTCCGAAAGACCTTTCCCTTTATACCGACAAAATCGCCGATATCAAGCTTCTTTAACAGTTTATAGACGTCTTTTTCCATATCGTCCTGGCGCAGATATGCCTGTAATCTGCCTTCTGAATCCATGATATGCATGAACGTTGCTTTTCCCATGTCCCGCACAGACATGACCCGGCCTGCAACACTGACAGATTCATCGGATTTCCCTTCTTCTGGCAGGTCTTTGTATTTTTCAGTTATCTGCTGAGAATTATGTGTTATCCCGTAACTATATGGGTATGGATTGACTCCACGTTCCCTGATCTCGCCTAGCTTACGGATCCTTTCCTTCACAAGCCGATTTATGTCCTCTGTAGGTTGTTCTTCCATTTTAAGAAGGCATGAGTTTTCGGGTGTTTATATAATTTACTCTAGCGATTGTCCCCAGATCAAGTCGAATTCAGCCATATAGTGCTTGGCTATCTCGGGATCATGGATTATAACCACATTCTCATCGTTTTTGTGAAAACCGCTCTGTGTGGGGTTCGTGGAACCAGTTATGACTGTCTGATTATCTAGTATGAACACTTTATGGTGCATCATATTCGGATTTGTGTCCTTGCGAAGATCAATGAAACTATTCAATCGAGAGTATTGTGAATACTGTGACCCTGCCTGTGACTTCTCAAACACGCCCTTAGAATCAGGGACCAGGAGGGCATCACCAATCTTCTCGCTTGTGAATGAGAAAGTCATGAACCGGACATATACTGCTGACAACAAAAGATCGTGGATCCTGCCCTCGCAATCATCTTCAGGGCAGAAGTAATTCTCTATGATTGTGCCGCTCAGGTTTATCTTTGGATATCTTGTTCTTGTCTGCTTTTTGCTTTTCAATTCATAGAATTCATCGAGATAGTTTTGTGCGATCATTCTTGAATCGATCACCAGTAGATTATTATTGTTTTTCTTGTCGCCGTTCTCTGTCGGATTGAATGAGCCAGTTATGGTTATATGATTGTTTAATATGCAGAACTTGTTGTGCATGTATCCTGGGCGTGAGAGTTTGAGTCCGTAATCGCTATGGCTTCTTATGTCGGTTATGACATCTGCACCTTTATCCCTAAGCTTGTCCTCGATATTCTCCAACCCAAGATCGAATAGCGCACACTCGATATCAGATGCCTGATCAAGCAGTCCACCAAGGATATGTCCGCATCCATCCCGCGGACAGAAGAACACATCTATCGATCCTTCTTCATATGGTATAGTTTGGATTTCATCACCCACAGATAGATCAACTATCGAAAACAGGACCATAGTCGATACAAGTGCAATCCCAAGCCATTTATTCAATCCCATAGAAAAAGTGTAGTGCTAGGTATTTAATATAACGTGATGGTCAATTTTCGGAAATATTTCGAGAATTAATTTGTCCAGCTCTCAAGAGCGATCAGAGACTGCTCGCTCATGGATATTAGTTTTGACACATTCGGTATGTCTCTATGCTGTTGGAGAATCTTGAATGGCTGCCCATGTTCGAAGAAATGCCGGGAATATTCTGCCATCTCCGAAAGATAGCGATCATCGATCTGAGATAGCTTCTCTCTGCACTGCTCGATACGCTGGATGAAGTCATTTGCCAGTCTATATGCCAGCAATAGCTTGTCTACATCGCGAGTGGAGTACCTAACGGTATCCCATACATTTATGTTAACTTCCATGGGGAACAAACCTCAATACTGTATATTAATATAGGAAAATGGTACTATATTAAATCTTTGTCACCCCTTGAGAAAAGTAAAAAGATCAAATTTCCATCACTAGCAGTGTCTCATAAGAGTCAAACAGAAGTGATATTATCTCCCAGAGATAATGAAGAGCGATGATCTCAGTCGGCTTGCAGTTCTTGAGCAAAGAAGACACTTCAGGAAACATGTTCTTCCTTATCTTTATCATGTCTTTTGCTTCGTCCCAATTGAATTTGTAGAACAATTTATAGAATGTTTCATAGCAATCATTCACTGCAGTGAAATAAGCAAGCGAGTTCTTGCCAAGACGGATCTTCTCTTTGCCAAGATACCTGCATAGATCCCTATATTTATCGCCGATTGTCTCGAGTTGTTTCACAATCAAATATAATTTCTGTGCTCGCGAATCATCCTTATAGCCATATTTGTTCAGCGAACGAAGACAATAGCTAGAAAAGGAATTGATATTATAGTCCCGATATTTCATAGATACAAGTGTATCGAAATCTCCCTGCGCAGCTGCGGCATATCCCTCTTCAGCGACAGTCTTGATCAAGAGGAATATCCTCTTTAGTATCACATCAAAGTCTTCCTGGTTCTGCCCGCCGACATCTTTCATCACGCAAAGATTCTTCCGCTCTTCAGTGACAGCCATGCCAAGCATACGCATCGAGACTTTATGAATATGTTCAAGAAGCTTAGGATCAGAATATTTTATCATAATCTCATCGCTTCCCTTGATATATGCGGTATCAACAGCTTCCCAGACGACTAATGTATCATCATTTCCTATTTTTATCACTGTTGTAATTTTCTTTGGCTTTCTTGTAGTAAAGACATACAAACTAGAATCAGTCATTTCAAGTTCTAATTCATCACCCTTGCTGAGATTGTTTCTCCTGACCCATTTCGCTGGCAGAGAAATAACATTCGTGTTGGTTGACAATTGGATTATTTTTCGTCTCATATTAGGTGGGTAGACACTCAGCTATAAATAGTTTTTCAATATATATATACGTTTAATGTAACATATATATCTTAAGGTACAACCTTATATAATTATCAACACCAATAAAACCCAGGTGAGGTTTATGAAATTGGAAAAAATAATTTTAGATACAGACATTGGGTTTGACGCAGACGATACATTAGCTCTTGCGCTACTATTAAAATCAGATGTTGAAATAAAAGCGATCACGACAGTGTACGAATTCACTGAACTAAAAAAAGAGATAACAAAAAAACTACTAGAACTTGCAAGCATAAGTGTTCCAGTGTATGGCGGAATTGATTACAGAAAAACAAAAAGACAAATTCCTGCAGAAGTCTGCAAGCACATGAGACATCCAGATTCACACGAAGGCGAAGGGCTGTTTGACAGAAAGACGATAATTAGATTGAAAGACACGCCGCCAAAGGATGACGCAATCAAAGAGATGCATAAAATCATACAACAAGATGATATCTCAATCGTATCGATAGGACCTATGACAAACATCGCAGGATTGATAAAAGAACATCCAGACGTGAAAAACAACATAAGACACATCTATGCGATGAGCGGAGTGCTTGACCAAAAAAGATTAGGCAGAGCAGAATATAATGTGAGAGCAGATCCAAAAGCCGCGCAGATCGTATACAGTTCAAAGATACCGATGACGATCATGCCATCAGATGTGACACATGAAGTATGGTTAGATGATTATCAAATAAGACGATTGGAACATGGAGACGCACTTGCACAAAAACTCGCAGAGCTCGCGAGGATATGGAATGAATCTGCTGCAGGAGGCAGGACATATCTTCATGATCCGCTAGCAGCAGCATTTTTGTTTTGGAAAGATATTTTTAGAATCGACCGTCGATCATTCGAGATAGATGATTATGGAGATATGACGAATCGCATAGATGCTTCATCCCATATCACTAGCTGCACAAAAGTAGAAAAGACGGAATTTATGGATCGGTTCATGCGGATCATGCTTGATCGATGATCAGTTTGACCTTCCGCGGCAGGATCGAGAAAATCTTCTGCAGGGATTCTTTGCTGATCTTCACAGCAATCTTTGCTTCTTTGATGTCATAGGCGATTATCTCACCCGTTATCTTCGTCGTAGTACTTCTGTGTATCATTGTTATATGTAAGTCATATTTGCTAGTATTTATATTCTTTTTGTTATGAAAGCCATATGGTAGATATATCAAGCGCTTTTGCGATGGTGATGACAAGCAAAGTAAGACAGAAAATACTTATCGCAATATCAAAAAAACCGATGAGACCAATGGAAATTGCGAAGGAGACAAAGATCAAGCAGTCAAATGTCTCTGTCGCATTGAGTGAATTAGAGAGAAAAGGCCTTGTCTCATGCCTGACACCAGACAAACTGGCATGGAAAGTGTTCAGGATCACAGAAGCTGGAATAGAAGTGCTTGATATGCTCACGAACGACAGACCATTCGATTTCTTGTCCACAAGCAAAAAGCATCTTGCATTGGCTGATAAGAAGAATCCTTAAACATTCACGACCTGATGTATCTCAAGCTTGTCTTTCTTGCCTTTGACATTGATAAAACCAAGACTTCGCGCTTCGATTGTGCCATTGGCCTCAGCCCGTGAAGCATTAGAGAGGATTATCTGGCCGCCGGTCGCGACAGAGCATAATCTTGAAGCTGTATTCGCGACATCACCGATGACTGTATAATCCAGCCTCTGGCTGCAACCGATATTACCGACAATAGCGACACCACTGTTTATCCCGATCCCAAGCTCGACAAGTGGTCTTCCTTCTGATATCCATTTATTTTGGAGCTCCTTGAATGCTTTCTGCATCTCATAAGCTGTCCTGATTGCACGCAAAGCATGACCTTCATAATATATAGGGGCGCCAAAGACTGCCATGATCCCATCGCCCATGAACTTGTCAAGTGTGCCACGCATCTTCATTATCGTCTCAGTCATCACTGAGAAGAATTCGTTGAGCATCTCTACAACTTCCTCAGGCGGAAGGCGTTCAGACATAGCAGTGAATCCACGTATGTCTGCAAAAAGGACAGTCACATCCTGCTTCTTTGTCTGCAAGTAATCAGTCTCCTCATCATTGAGCATGCTTTCCATGACTTCTGGACTCACATATCTCTTGAAGAGCGATTTGATCTGCTGCTTGTCCTGGTCCTCAAATATCGCAGAGTCTGCCTGCGACGCGATCGCTTTTAGAAGTTTCTCGTCTTCAGGCGAGAACCCATCATCTTTTCTGCTGTTTAAGACACCAAACACTGCGATGGATCCTTCAAGAGACGCAGGGATAGCGATGAAGCTGCTGATCTCTGCGTTCAGATAATCGCCTCTCATCAGGTCGCCGTGCTTGAACACTGCCCTGCATAGAGCATCGATCGTGTCGACGTTGCTTGTGAGAAATGAGCTTGATCTTATGTTAGATGGGACCTTGACATCCACAAGATTCCCTTCTTTGTCATAGAGCGCGATGAAACCTACTTCTGCCTCGAGGATCTTTGTCATCTCGCTAAGGATGGCTTTCATCAAAGTGTCGAAATCTTTTATTGTGTCGCGTAATTTATCTATTGAATATAACACAGAAAGCTCCCTGTCTTTCTCTTCAATCTGGCGATAGAGTTTTGAATATTCTATCGTCGAATCTATATGGCTCAGCATCAGGCTGAAAAGATGCAATGAATCACTCTTGAATCCGCCGATGCGTTTGCTGTTGAAAAGCTGGATCACACCGATTATCTTGCTCCTGTATCTTATCGGAGATGAGAGCATATTCTTGATATTGAAATTGACCATCTTCTGGTGCTTCTTTGTGTTGTTGATGACAAGGATCCGACCGTTCGTTATCGTGTCTCTTGCGATATCTTTGATAAGATCATAATTATCTGCGTTGAAGATGCCTTTATCGATCGCAGTCCCGATCTCAAGTGATTTGGTGACACTATCATGGAGAAGCACAACACCAAGCTCGTTTCTTAGGACTTTCATGAAATGCCTAAGGATACCTTCTAAGAACAGTTTTGTGTCAGAAGCGCTCTCTTTTAGCTTATCGAGTTCATGAAGGATAGAAAGCTCTCGCTGTTTCATCTTGAGCATCTTCTCTATGTTCCGATTTGAAAGATCAAATATACCCATATTGTGCACTTATGAGTGGTGAATACCCTTTGATTTATATATGTTCCGCTTATCTGAAATCAGAATATAGGATATAACAATAGAAAAACCATCAAAAATCAGAAAGAAAAATGCTCAATTGAGCAGGTTATCGACACTGAAAAATACACTAGGGGCTGTGTCTTCATCGACATCTTCAACAGCAGACCGATTCAGCACCTCGACCGCATTCTTGCTGCAATATGGGCACTGCCTATTATAATCAGCATCTTTCTTACGAGAGTATTTGTAGCCACAATGAGTGCATTGGTAATTGACCCTCGCATAATCCATATGGTGGAGCATAGGTCTTGCTTTTTTCTGCGGCATCCGTACTTCAAGCTTTTTTAGTTCAGCATTGATCTCATCTTCGACATCAACATCTATCTTATCATGCTCTTTGTTGTAACATTTTTTGCAGATAAGATAATCTCCCGTGCTATTATACTTCATAGAACTTACCGCGACTGTACTATTGCAGTTTCCACAGACCAACATGGTATCCTGCTCCATAATATGACCACCTCTCTTAAGATATTCTAGAATTAATCCTGAATATAAATCTTTCGCTAGCGAAAGAAATATACATCAGCCCTCCTAAAATAAAATACAATGAACTTCAAGACCCACTTTTCGATGGCATTCTTCATATCGTACCTGACACTTCCTTTCTTCAGACCCAAGCACAGACTTCTCTTCCTCCTGATCGCTTGCATAGGCGGTATCATTCCAGATATTGATTATAGAAAATCATGGGCAGCAAGAAAGATCTGGCCTTTGAACTGGATATTATCTTTCGTTCTGAAGCATAGGGGATTTATCCATACCATATATCCGCCCGTGATCGTCGGAGCCATGATCGTTTACCTTGGCGGAACAAAGATTTATGCGATAGCATTCATGCTCGGATATATTGTCCATCTTATGCTCGATATGCTGACTCATAGTGGTATAAGGATCCTGCATCCGATATCGTCAATCAGATTACGTGGCTTCGTAAAGACAGGCGGGATCATCGATACATCAATCTTTATCGCCTCATCTGTCTGCGCCATATTTCTTCTGTTCGGGATTGTCTGATGTCCTGTGGATTCTTCTTTTAGAGAGGCCCTAATTCCAATTTTTCATAATCCCGTCACCAATAGACATCCACTGGACACACCCGCCAAAACTATTTAAACGAACGCAGCTTCACATCACATAGACTCCACCAAAGTCATAAAGGCCTTGGTTGAAACAAAATGCGATAAGCAAGGAGGTGTCGTAAATGGAAAAAGGAAAGAATATGCCTGAAAAAAAAATTCGGGCCGGGGCAGTGACCGCGACTATCTGGCGGAACGAAGTGACAAGCAACACAACAGGTGAACCAGGACATTACCATTCAGTCGCCCTGGACAGGAACTACAAAGATAAGAACGGTGAATGGAAAAGCACAAATTCTTTCAGAGCGATGGATCTTCCAAAAGCAGTTTTGGTATTGAACAAAGCTTTTGAATACCTGATGCTTGAGAACCAAAGCGAGAGCAGCGTGAAATCATCATCGTCCGGTTCGTCTTCTAAGATGGATAATTCCATCGAGATAGAAGACATAGATCTCATAATGTGAGTTCGCATCTTGAAACGAGGTGATTCAAAATGACAGAAAAAGAAATGACAGTATTAGATTTACCTGGAGTCGGCGCAGCAACTGCCGAAAAATTAGCAGAGAGCGGATACGATACCCTGATGGCTATCGCTGTCTCAACCCCTGGCGAACTTGTCGAGAGCGCAGGGATAACAGAGACAGTGGCAAGGAAGATGATCAATGCCGCAAGAAACGAGCTGAAGATGGGTTTTGAATCCGGCGAACAGGTCCTGAAGAGAAGAGAACGCGTCATCAAGGTCAGCACGGGTTCTGAGAACTTCAACAAGCTTCTTGGCGGAGGATTCGAGACCGGCGCGATCATCGAGTGCTTCGGCGAATATGGTTCTGGAAAGACACAGATCGGACACATATTATCAGTGAGCGCCATAAAGGCGAATCCGGACGCATCAGTGATCTATATCGACACTGAGAACACATTCAGGCCAGAAAGGATCATTGAGCTTGCAAACGGCGCAAAAGTCGATCCTCAGAAAGTGCTCAAGCAGTTAAAGGTGGCCCGCGCATATAATTCAGACCATCAGCTCCTGCTCGCGGATAAAGTCGAGGAACTCATAAAAGAGAACAAGCTAAATGTCACTGTGCTGATCATCGATTCGCTCACTGCGCATTTCCGTGCTGAGTTCGTCGGTCGAGGGACGCTTGCTGAGCGTCAGCAGAAGATCAACAAGCACATGCATACCCTGCTCAGACTCGCAGATACACATAATCTGTGCGTCTATGTGACAAACCAGGTCATGCACGACCCTGCGCAGTTCTTTGGTGATCCGACAAAAGCGGTCGGCGGAAACATCGTCGCGCACGCGTCCACATTCAGGATATATCTGAGAAAAGGAAAGAAAGGTTCCCGTGTGGCGAAGCTTGTCGACTCACCAAACCTGCCTGACGGAGAATGCAACTTCTTCGTCGAGACTGAAGGTTTAAGGGATGTTTGATCTTATTCTTTTTTCTTATTAATTATAAGGGTGATGTGAACACACAAACCTGGATCGTGGAACCATGTGGGGAAAAGGTTTATAAACTGAACCCCATTTCTCATCAACTATAGCCGATTTGCAAGGGTTAGCGTCCAAAAGGCGGACCTTGCAGACGCTGCTGAGGCGATAGAAACGCAGCCATAGGTGCGGCAATTTATAATCATGTATTTTTCGCACTTATGTACGACGGAAATAGCAAGAATAAATAATATGATTACCGATTTCCGTCAGTATTATTGCTTGATTCTATCATCTCTAACGAGGTAGATAAATATGCCAGAGACAGAAGAGATGCTTGTGCCGATCGACATGTACCTAAAATCAGGTATCCACATCGGTACGAAGTTCAAAACAAAATACATGGAGAATTTCATATACAAGACAAGGCCAGACGGACTTTATGTATTGAATCTCCAGAAGATCGATGAGATGACCAGGATCGCGGCGAAATTTCTTGCGCACTACGCACCTGAAGATATCATGATCGTCAGCAGACGAGAGAATGGATGGAAACCAGTCAAGATGTTCGGAAAGCTGACAGGCGCGACAATCTTCGCTGGAAGATACCCACCAGGAATCCTCACAAACAAAGAGCTTGATACTTTCATCGAAAAGAAAGTCCTGCTCTGCACAGATTCATGGCCCGACAGGAACGCGATCAAAGATGCGACAAAGATCGGTATCCCGATTGTAGCTCTATGCGACACAAACAACCAGGCGAACAATATCGATCTGGTCGTGCCTTGCAACAACAAAGGCAAGAAGAGCATGGGTCTCCTATTCTGGATACTGACACGTGAATACATGAGAGCGCGTGGCATGATCGGTCCAAAAGATGAACTCAAAGAATCATCTGATGATTTCTGCGAACTTTGATTTTTTTATTTTCTTGACTTCTTTTTTGTAGAAAGAATTATTAATCCATAATCGATGCCATAGCTTGATGGGGATCCGTAGATGCTTGAGCGCTATTTTACTTGGTGTGACACTTAGCGGATGCGCTGTCACAATCGAATCAAAACTGACAACGGTCCCAAAAGAATACAGGACGAGTGTATATCAGAAATGCGTCGTCAGGAACAAGCTTCTACCAAGCGAGAAAGTTGAGGAGCTTGTCAAAGAGATCGATAATCCACTAGACGCATATAAAAATGTCTTGAGAAATATCAGATTCGCGACAGGCCTTTCATGGGATAAAAATCATCCAAATGGTCAAAAACCAATCTGTGAAAGATATGGACTCTTAAGACATCTTCCTATACAAGAATCTTACAGAGTGAACCAAGGTGCATGCCTTGAAGGCGCTATAGCTTTTGCAGCCCTATTGAACGATGATCCAAAATACAAAGTACAGATAGTGATATTGCAAAGCAAAAAAAGCGGACATGCCATTGCTGCATTTGAAGAGAAAGGCAAGGGATGGGGCTTTGTCAGTTTCAACGAAACGTCATATAGAGAATATGCTATCTTTCGTGAACCTCATGAAGACTCTCTTCAAAAAGTCATCCAATCATATCTGAGATCAAACAACAATCGCAATCATTTTGATCGCTATGCATATCTGGATATGACTGCTGATGAAATCAAATATCGTTCATTCTTCTGGTATCAGATCAATAATAGAATTGCCCCATATGTAAAAATTAGATGAAATTAACAGTGAAATGTATATGTTCTCCGAAAGTTTTAAATAAGATTCTGGTTTACTTTAGCTAAATGTTGTTGATTTAAAGTCAACAAGGGTGATATGGATGGCAGATGATCAAAAAAACATGAAACTTATAGCAGCAGAAGCTGTGCAGACAGACGTCGGAAGAAGTGTTGTCAGGATGAGCGATAAATATATGGAAGAACTTAGTCTGAACAATGGCGACACGATCTCTATCAAAGGAAAAGACGAGACTGTCGCGACTGTCTGGCGTGCGAGACCAGAAGACGAATTTCTAGATATCATAAGGATGGATGGTGTATTGAGATATAACGCGCAGACATCAGTCGGAGAAAAAGTAGAAGTGAAGAAAATCAAATGCCAGACAGCAACACAAGTCACATTGGCTCCGATAGAGAACCTACAGTTCTCAGGCAATGTCAGCCATTATTTCCACCAGCGGTTGCTTGACAAGCCCTTGCTTAAAGGAAACAAGGTGGCGATGGAGATCATGGGAAAGGGCTTCTATTTTGTTGTCACACAAACTCAACCAAAAGGATATACCATAATAAATGAGAGCACAAAAGTCCAGATACTTGATAAAGCAGTCGACGCTGATTCGATAAAAGCCATACCTGAAGTCACATACGAAGATATAGGCGGACTAAAAGAAGAGATCGAACAGATACGAGAGATGATAGAGCTTCCCATGAAGCACCCCGAAGTATTCGAACGTCTAGGCATCGGAGCTCCAAAAGGAGTCTTATTGACAGGGCCACCAGGCACGGGAAAGACACTCCTCGCAAAAGCAGTCGCGTCAGAGACAGATTCAAGCTTCTATTCTATACAAGGACCAGAGATCATGAGCAAATTCTATGGGGAATCCGAGAAGCATATACGGGATATATTCGAAGAAGCGCATAAGAATGCTCCTTCGATAATATTCATAGACGAGATCGACGCGATAGCACCGAAAAGAGAAGAGACAAAGGGCGAAGTCGAAAGACGGGTCGTAGCCCAGATCCTCACATTGATGGATGGGTTGAAATCCCGAGGAGAAGTAGTTGTGATAGCTGCGACAAACAGAGCAGAAGCGCTTGACCCTGCGCTCAGAAGACCAGGAAGATTCGACAGGGAACTAGTGATAAACGTGCCTGATTACGCAGGAAGAAAAGACATACTCCTGATCCACACAAGAGGCATGCCACTCGCGAAAGATGTCGACAAGGAGAAGCTTGCAGAGATAACGATCGGCTACACTGGCGCGGACCTTGAAGTCCTGTGTAAAGAAGCGGCCATGAAATCTCTGAAAAAATACATCCCGAGTCTAAAAGAGATAAGTGAAAAAGTTCCAACTAATGTCCTTGAGAAAATCGAAGTCAAGATGGAGCATTTCCTCGAAGCATTCAAGAGAGTCGAACCTTCTGCGATGAGAGAAGTGCTCATACGAAAACCCAAAGTCAGCTGGAGCGATATCGGCGGACTAAAAGATATCAAGCAGAAGATGAAAGAGAATATAGAATGGCCGCTCGACAATCCAGAAGATTTCAAGAAGATCGGAATCAAGCCACCAAAAGGGATACTGCTCTATGGACCACCAGGTTGCGGGAAGACCCTCATGGCAAAAGCGATCGCGAATGAGATAAACGCGAATTTCATCTCGATAAAAGGTCCAGAGCTCATAAGCAAATGGGTCGGTGAATCAGAGAAGCACATAAGAGATATATTCAAGAAAGCAAGACAAGTAGCGCCTGCGATAATCTTCTTCGATGAGTTCGACTCGATCTCGAAAGTGAGAGGCGGTTCGCTGAATGATTCGACTGAAAGGATGGTGAACCAGCTCCTGACAGAACTAGATGGTGTAGAAGAACTCGAGAAAGTCTTCATAATAGCAGCTACTAACAGACCAGATCTGATAGATCCTGGTCTACTCCGTGCGGGCAGGATAGATCTCAAGATGGAGATCCCCCTGCCTGACGAAGCGGGGCGCGAGGCAATCCTGAAAGTCCATACAAAGGATATGCCGATTGTGGATATCGATCTTTTGAACTATTCCAGATTGACAGATGGTTTCTCTGGTGCTGAGATTGAATCCCTCTGCAAGAAGGCAGGCATGGCTGCGCTTAGAGAGAGCAAGAAGAAAGGTAATAAGGATATCAAAGTTAGAGACAAGCATTTCAGAGAGGCACTTGATGAGATAAACAAAGAAAAGCCTTTCAAGGATGATAAAGAGAGCTATATGTCGAATGTGATCTGATCACCTATATCTTGATGTGCAATAACCAGAGATCATCCTGAGAAGATCTTCTTCTAATTTTTTCGCTTCTTCGAGTGATGGCGCTGCAGTGCCATATCTGAACTCGGTGCCTGTCTTTGATGGCCGGAACCAAAGAGACGATCTTTTTCCATCTTTAGTCAGAACCACTTTGTACCCACCATCATATCTGCCGGTCTTCGCCCTCAAGCGAGAACCAGCTTTCTTACCGACAGCGCATTCTGAACCGATCAGATTCATGATCTTTATATCCCCAAATCTGTGCTTATAGAAAAGCTCGACATGCTGATCAAGAAATGCTTTCAGTTCAGAAAGCTCATCTTTATCGAATGGATAAAATAGATGCATCCCGTTCTCGTCAAGAGCCTGCTCATCGCGATTGAAATATATATTGTTCTGCACATGGAAATATGTTGGCATCGCCCATATGACTTCCTGAAGTTTGAGGTCTGAATATGCTGTATCGATTCCGGCTTTTGATAGGTAGCTCCCAAAGATTCTGTCATGGTCGATGATTATATTCGCGCATGACAAAGCGGTTAGCAATCCATCTCTGCATCTTGATTGTGGAAAGATCGTGCCACCGCTGTAAGATTCGACACCTATCGTCTTGTAGCCATCATCACGCAGATCGCACATCTTCTGGACAAGATTGACTTCACCAGTCTCCACATGTTCAAGCCGTGCGCCAAATATCTCTGCCATCCTCTCGATGAGCGGAGACGCACCACAATGCGCGACTATCGCGAGCCTGTCTTCTCCATTTGCGACAGATGATCCTAATGAACTGAGGATATTCAATGCAGCCACATGCTGCGGATCTATCCTCCTCTTAGTCGTTATCGTGCCTCTGTCACCATCTGCATCATTGACCAAGCCAAGCAAAGCATCATGCTCTATCCTCGCGGCGATCGCTGGGTCCAGAGCGGCGTTAATCGGTTCGATGCCGTGGACGAACTGGCCAGGCACATCATTCAACTCAATGACTATATATCCAAGCCGCTTTGCGAGATCAGCGTTCATCCTGCACGCACCGCCGCCGTTCGAATCGAAGACAAGACATCGTTTATTGTCTTCAAGCGATTGTATCTTATCTCTGTAGACTTCAAATAAAGTATCATCAGAAAGACCAAGCTCCCTTCTGACTTCCATAAAATATGAATCCATAAAACCGGATTTGCGATCAGAGATCGATTCAGTCTCGACTGGACCATCGTGGTGACGTAGATCTTCATTACGTTTTCTCAGGTCAATTATCTTGATGATCTCTTCGATTATCATCGGGTGCAGAAGCGAACCACCATCCACATTCGTCCCAGAATATCGCCTGGCTGGTGAACAATATTTCCAGCCATTCCAAAAACCTGTGCCATCGTCAAATGGATTATGTGAAGCTGTAACCATCAACCCGCCATCGAGATCGCCTGAGCGTATCGCAGACTGCAAAAAAGGAGTGGTGCATGCGCCAAGATTTATTATCCCAACTCCTGCGTTTTTCATAGCAGAAATCTGTATGTCAGCAATCGATTGTCCATTCGATCTCGCATCGTTCCCTACAGCTATCGAAAGTAAATCGAACCGTTTACCAGTCAGATCCGCTATCTTTTTCATATATTCCTTAGCATATAATGTCGCAAGATGATACACGCTACTTGGGATATGCATGCTATCTAAGAACCGTATCCTGATACCAGAAAGCGATTCTACCATTATAAGATTTTCTAGCCCCTCGATCAGTTTCATTCCAGACCAGAAATAACCATCACATTTATAAATTTTGGGCAGATTGCTTATGACACCAACAACCAAAGAGGGAAGATTATGATTGATGACAAATTTGCCTTGGTAATATTGAATCCTTTTGCGCGTGACGGTGCTGCTGGGAAGAATTGGGAATATATGGCCACCATGCTGCATAAGTATGATATCCCTTTTCTCAAGATCGAGACATTTCCAGATAGAAGGAAAACTATGGACACCATCGCACAGGAAGTCGAGAGCGGTCATTACAATATCGTGATCGCAATTGGAGGAGATGGTTCACTTTCTGATGTCATAAATGGCATGATGCTTTCAGGACTTGAGAAAAAACCAATGCTTGGGATAATCCCTGCAGGGACCGCAAACGACATAGGAAAATCATTTGGGATAAGAACGCCGAATTTCAGCAAACGAGAACTCAAGAGGTGTGTGAAGACAATCGCGAAAGGAAAGCCTTACAGCCTTGACCTCATGCTTGTAAACGATGACATATATGCTGCGGACTCATTCGGGATCGGATTCGATCCAGAAGTCCTTTATGATCGGAATAAGACACGAAAAGAAAGAGAATTCTTCACAAATGGCATAGGCAGCTACTTCCCGAGCCTGGTGGATGTCGCAAAGAAATATGTCCGGCCACGTGGGACTATCCTTGCAGATAATGGAAAGGAACAACTCCAGTGCCCGATATTCAATCTTGTCGTGAAAGGAGTGAGGATCTATGCAGGACAGTTTGTTCTAAGTGACAAGATAAAAGCCGATGATGGCCTTCTGGATGCATTTGTCTACCGTGATTTCCAATCATATTTCTCAGAGATGCTAACTGACCCGCTGAAAAGGATAATGGATCCCTGGATCATGGACCAAGTGGTGCAGAACAGCCTGCAGTTCCACTGCAGAAACATAGCTGTGCATCTAGATAGAGAAGTCATCACACAAGTCGATGGTGAAGAATATGTTTTTGATGACCATTTTACGATAAAGAACATAAAACATGCGATAGAGATATTGACCCCAAAGGGAAGACAAGTCGATATCTGAGACGCAGTATATCAAAAAAACAATCATCGATGATATGGTATGTTATTGTTTATTGCGAATGCGCGGTATAATTGCTCGACAAGAAAAAGCCTGACCATCTGATGATTGAAGGTCATGTCTGATAAAGAGACCATATACTTCGCCTCTTTTTTTACATCTTCAGACAATCCAAGATGGCCACCGACTGCAAACGTGGTATCTTGCATTTCGAGAGATTTCACAAATGCGGCGAATTCGACCGATGTCATCCTCTTTCCTCCCTCATCAAGACAGATCAGCACACCACCTTTTTTCTTGGCTTTCAATATCCGGTCGCCCTCAAGTGACTTGGTCCTATTCTCATCCTTTGTTGTCTTCTCTTCAGAGACTTCTGTCACTTCAATCTTACAGAAACGAGATGATCTTTTCAGGAATTCGCCCATACCTTCCTTGACAAATCTCTCTTTTGTCTTTCCGACAAATACAAGCTGGATCATCTGCTTGCTTTCTCCTTTGCTTTCGCTTCATTGAAGAGCCGTGTCGCCTCTTCTGCATTTTTTGCTTTTGCATCTCCAAATATATGTGGATGCCTACGAATCATCTTATCATAAATACCATCAATTGAACTTTTTATGTCAAAATGTCCTTTTTCTTTTGCGATGCCTGCGATGAAAATCAACACAAACATTAGATCACCAATTTCTTCTTTTAAATTCTCCATGTCGCCATTCTCGATGGCTTCAGCTACTTCCCTTGCTTCATCAAGCACGCAAGATTTCATGCTTTCAATTGTTTGCTCCTGATCCCATGGACAACCGCCTTCGCCACGGAGTTGTTCAAGAATCTTCACTAGTCGTTCAAATGATTCTTTCATGATGAATAAAGTGTAGAGAAATAGTATATAAAAGTGATTGTTGACATTAGATTTATAAATCAGATCGGATTGATGGATCATACAATGGAGATGGACGAACTTCTGGATTTCATCGATAGACAGGATAAAGTATTAGATGAGCATTATGGAAAAGGTAAGTCTATGGATAAAGATAAGATGATACTCGCACGGACAGTCAAGTTGACAGAAGAAGTTGGTGAATTATGCAATGCGGTGCTTGCTCATTTTTCATTCCAGAGAAGATCCAAACTCGAGAAATGCAAAGAAGACGGTGTCGAGCAGGAACTCGCTGATGTAATCATCACAGTTCTTCTTGTCGCAAAAAGCATGGATATAGACGTAAAGAAAGCACTTAGGATGAAGATAGAAAAGATAAAGCAAAGAATCTATTGAGAACAAATGCATGTTTTCTTCTTCCTTACTGAAATCCTGTCGAATGAATTATTCCAGACATCCATACGAAGATATGATTTTTCCATCTCTTTTCCCACAATATGTTTTATCGCTTCGTTGGCTTGCAGTGTCGCGACCATCGAGACAGCAGTGTTCAATATCCCAGATGTGGCTGCGGTCTCTGGATTTTTAGCGGCAGGGATGAAGCATCTCAGACAAGGTCGATCAGCAGCATAACAATAAAGAGTCCCTCTGCTTCCTGCGGCGCTCCCATGTATGAAGGCTCTTTTGCTTTTCACGCAAAAGTCATTGATCATGAATGCAATCTCAAGAGAATCTGTGCAATCGATGATAAATCCATCCACAACATCAAAAGCAAGCTTCTTGTCAAACGAGACAATCTCAATTTCTGAATTAATCTGTCTGAGTCTGTCTGCTGCCGCCTCGACTTTTGATATTCCGACGTCTGACTCAGTGAACAATGTCTGACGCTGAAGGTTTGATAATTCAACCTTATCGAAATCAATCAATATCAGTTTTCCAACGCCCGCGCGGCATAGCAATTCCGCGACACGGGTTCCAAGAGCCCCAACGCCGACAATCGTCACCACAGAAGCATTCAACCTCTGCTGTGAACCATGACCAAGACCGCTGAAGGCTTCCTGTCTCGAGTATCTCATGGAACAAATGGGAAATGCTTAGAAATATAAGCCTTGCTGTTGGTGATCCTAAAAAACCAGGTCGGAACCTTTAAATATGCACACAGAATCACATCCCTTAAGATGGGGAGCGGATCAATAAATCGGAAATTACATATCTTTATGGGCAAGGGTGGAGTCGGGAAGACGACTATGGCCACTTCAAAGGCCTGGAAAGATGCAAAGCTCGGAAAGAAGACTTTGCTTGTCACAATAATGTCACCAGAAGTTCTTGGAAGCCTGTTCAATTTTAATTCAGATTCAGAAAGACCGGTGGAATTATTGGATAGTGTACCATTATACGGTCTTAACCTCGATCCAAAAAAGATCGCAAGAGAATCAATCAAAGGAGCAAAAGGCTTTGGCCTCTTCAAGAATGTCGTCTTGAAATCAGATTTCTACAAAGCAGCAGTCGAAGACGCACCTGGTATTCCCGAATTCTTATCATTATACAAATTGCATGATATCTTCTTTGAAGAAGATTTTGATTCAGTCGTACTCGATGCGCCAGCGACTGGACATGGGATCTCGTTTCTGGAAGCGCCAGGGACATTAGAAGGGCTTCTCACGGGAAAACTTGAGAAGATGGTATCCACAGTCTATTCATTATTGAGGGATGATGCAAAGACACATATCGATCTGGTCACATTGCCTGAAGAGATGCCTGTGAATGAGACTTTGCATATCGCATCCAAACTTGAAGAGAACAAACTTGGATTGAAATATCTTATTGTGAATTGCCTGCAAGAAGACATATACAAGACACAAGAAGATAAGACACTTTTCAAATCATTAGGAGAAGACCAACAATATCTGATAAGACTTAAGAAAAATCTAAGAGATGCGGGATTTGACCCAACTCTTGCAGACACAATATTCAGAAATGCGGAGCACTATCAGAACAAAGCGGATGATAATGCCCATTATCTTAAGAAATTAGAAGACCATATCAAAGCACCCCATATACACATCCCAATCATCAATGATACATCAGAAAGATTACTTAGAGTAAGAGAAATATTTGGGGGTTATGACATATGAATGCCTACGACTCCATAAAAGATAAAAAACTCGTCGTCTATCTCGGGAACGGTGGCGTCGGGAAGACAACTGTCAGCGCGGCGACAGCGCTTGAAGCGGCAGATAGAGGAGAGAAGACTCTTGTCATGACAGTAGATCCTGCAAGAAGACTTGCTGATTCACTTGGGATACAATACAATGGAAGCAAAGAAGTCAAAGTCCCTGGCACAGATAATCTTTATGCACTTATGATCGACACGAAGATAACTATGGATGAGCTCATGCAGAGATACATTGATGTCCTTGACTGCTCTGAAGAG
>Ga0066640_10000246_pt1 | contig 31281 bp, 11 predicted proteins | sample CryGeyCG2114_020_2_FD_59505 | JGI IMG/M metagenome (GOLD analysis project Ga0066640, IMG submission 59505) | Groundwater microbial communities from aquifer - Crystal Geyser CG11_big_fil_rev_8/21/14_0.20 | ecosystem: Environmental > Aquatic > Deep subsurface > Groundwater | place: USA: Utah... | reverse complement strand
GAGCCATACTGTGACTTTCAGATAATCTGCCTTAAACGCACCATTGGCATCGCCATCTCCTGGTTCAGAATCCACAAATCTCAATGACAATCCACCAGTGCTATTGAAATAATTGTTCAGATATGCATCTGAGATATATTCATTGACATTCACGTCAGATGATATATCTGAAATTACAGAATCAAGAAGCATCCATGACTGATTTTTAAAATCATATAGATACATATCAAGGGATTCACCTGAACCATCAGCGAACTGTCCATTGAATGTTATGTTTATACCATAGACAATATTTCCGGTCTGGTTCGTGAAACTCAAATTATCAAAACCATATCTCACATCAAGTTCATAGGAACTTTCTATGATTGTCTGCCTTGTTGAATCATCTATGAAAGTCTGTGTGTATTGGCTTTCGGTGCCTGTTCCTTTAGTGATCTTGCAATCATCTGCAAGGGCACTGAATGTGGTCAGGTTGCCGATCACACCCATTGCGATGAATGAATCGAATGTGACATAATCAAGTTCATCGATAAGCGATGGATTTAAAGTGACAGTCTGATTTGGCATGTAGACATCACTTGGCACATCGAGAGTGATAGATGCCTTCGCGGCCACAACGACTATCGTTGAAGTGCTGCTTATCGCTCCAAGACTATCATTTGCATATATTGTGACATTGTAATCACCATATACCCAAGTGGTGTTATGACTCGATCTGAACGTGTATTTTGTGATGTTCAGCAATGTATGATTCGTTTCTCCATCAGGCATGAAAACAGTCATCCAGACAGTGTCGATTGAATTGATGTCCTGTGCTGTGATACTCACATTGAATCCATAATTATATCCGACTGGATTAGGAGTCACTATGAAATTTGTGAATGCGGGTCCTTCATTCTGTTCACTTATCTGGAATTCTGCATCTTTATGAGTGAATGATGTTCCTGTCGAATCATTCAATGTATTGCCATATGGATCACGAAGATCAGTAAATACCCGATATGTACCATCAGGGCTTGATGAAGTGTTCCAATTGCCCCAAGAATAGAATACACTCCTTAGATTAGTAAGACCATTTATTGTCGTCGTCTCAAGAGAATCATTCACGACACCTGTAAGATTCTCCCAGAAATACAGATTGACAGATATATGATCGACAAACAGATGGGCAGCGACTCCGTCATTTGGCTTTGAATCACGGAGATTCACTCTTATGACATCATTTGTAGGGTCGATGAATTTAGAGATATTTGTCTGGCTTGACGTAAGCGTATTCACAATGCTTAGATCATTGCTTGATTTGATCAGTTTATCATCCAAAGTGTAATTTATGCCATCGGCGAAATTGTAGAGTGATATATTGATCGATTCTGTGATCGATATATTTGTCCAGTGTCCTTCAAGTGTCACAGTTATCTTGCCAAGCCCTTTATTGTATGATGGCAGTGAGAAACCAGTGAAATTATAATATAATGAAAGATCATCGCCTGCTGTCTCTTTGAATCTATGATAACTATCATCGCTCGATTGTGTATCTGAGATTGCACCTGATTCAACTGTCCCGCTGAAGAGCTCGAATGAACTTGATATATTCGAGATGTTCCTTTGGTATTCTATCCGCTGATAGACATATGTCTTAAAGGCAGTGTCGCCAAGATTCAATATCCTTGATGGGACATCGCTCTCCGCTTTTGTCGCGGGACTGCTCCATCTAAGTTCCGGCTGCAAAGGAAGCTCAGGCACACCAATGGAAAGCGCATTCACAAAATAGTTTGATGGATCATTGAATGCGTTATAAGCGCCGAAAGTGCCATCACCATCACCATAATAGATACCTGCGTCGTTCCCATCATATATGGTGACAACTGCATCCAATTTATTGTCGTTGTCGAAATCGAATGTATCCATCGAAGTGTATCTATCTGTATCGAAAGCCTGCCACATGTCAGCCCATTCAGTCAATGTGCCATTGCCTTTATAGAATCTGAACTCCCCATTGCCGGCGCCGCCGAATAGTATATCAGTATATCCATCCACATCAAGATCAGCCATGGAGACACCATATGGGTCTGTGGTGAATATCGGATCGAACATCAGCGTCTCTGTAAATCCCCCTTCACCATCGCTGATATATGCATACGCCCGTCCACCTCCACTTTCGCCGCATATGAAATCTGGTGTCCCATCGCCATCTATATCCGCAGTATCTTTTCCTCTTGTGGCATCGCATAACGACGTTGATGTTATCCTTTCAGTATTGAAGCTTCCAGTACCGTCTCCTTCAAGAAGATAAAGGAAACCATTGTTGCCGCCAATGATCGCGTCCATATTCCCATCATTGTTGAAATCACCAGCAGTCATGTCTTCGGTCCAATATGAACCAAGTTGGAGCATAGTACTCACGGCGCCTTGTCCAATCCATGTGAAACCCGTCGCGGTCGTCCCATCATTACGGAAATAATATACATATTGTCCTGAACCCGTCTTTGCGCTTGCCATGATATCATAATCATTGTCATTATCGAAATCCGCCACGCATACACCACGTTTATAATTTCCAGACAGTATTGAGGGAGTCCCGCCAACAATCTGGGGATTATAGAATGATTGTGCCGAATTGTACCTGACAGATTGTATATCTGTCCCGGCTTGCGGGGACACTACCACAAATTTCTTTGGCTCTTTGAATGTCTGTGTATCACTTGACTTGTTTCCGTTTTCATAGACATCGTAATAGAGATTGAAGAAACGCTGTTGTCCTGCGCTGATCGTCCCAGGGATGATGAATTTTATCAACCCATATGCATTTCCCCTATCATCATAATAATCACCAGGTTCGAAATTCAAAGGAATCAGATATTTTTTATCACCACTCCTGCTGGCATTGAAGACGATAAGCGATCCATTCGCGCTGACTTCGATTATACGGATAGAATAATCAAGGAACTGCGAACCAGGCAGGTATTGTTCTGTTATATTACTGAAATTGAAACTGAATATTATCTGCGGATTAAGTTTTGGATTCACGCTTGCCACAGTCTCAAAAGCCGATCTGTATGTCCAGGAAGTGTTCCACCAGATGAAAGGAGAAGTCAAGCGGACAATCTCATCAGAATAATATATATTCTTCTCAACTGAAGCATTTAGATCGAACGTCGCATTGAATATTATCGAATAATTATAGGTCGAATTACATCCAAGCGTGTCATTCACTGAGAAGACAATGGAATAGTTTCCAAGCATCCATCCCTTACTGAAGATATATTGATATCTTTGGGATGTCAATGGAGTCATCTGGACGTAATCAGAAGTCATATTCGGATAGGTTATATTGACAAATGCTTCGTCGATACCAGTCTGATCATTCATATCCACCTGTATGGTGACATTAGCTCCATAACCAGCAGGATTTGGTGTGAGCAGTACATTTGATAGATTTGGTCCGGCAGTATCATATATAATAGAAAAATTATAATGCATTTCCATAAGACTCCCATTATCATTACGAAGTGTCTGATTGAAAACATCTTTAAGTGTCACGTTTATCCGATATGTACCATTTATATTATTGGTCGTATTCCAATTATCCTCATTGTCGAATTCTACGCGCAGATTTATCGATGAACCTGATTTCAAGGATGGATTCTTGGTATGATTGCCGACATCATCGACGACATATTTGACAAGCTGCCATTTTGCAGAACTGAGATTATAATAATCCACAGCTATCATTGTATAAGAATTGAATGTTGTTTTGCCTATATTCAAAGCGATGCTTCTTATCTGGCTCTCTGCCTGGATCACTGAACTCGCTGTGGAGATCGGTTGCGGATATTTAGGGACTGGGGCAGAGATGCCCATCCTGTTCGCGCCTACAGCTGGTGGAGCGATCGGATTCAGACTATAAGAAGTGAAATTTCCATTTCCCTGTCCGATCATATAGAATACATTTTCAGCATCATAATCAGTCATCACAATATCCATCTTACCATCATTATTGAAATCAAAATTATCATGTGGCGGATAATCATCCATATCGATATTGATGGCTTCTGCTGAACCGAATGAACCGCCACCCTGACCTCTATGAATGTACATCTGGCCACCATTATTCGTCTCTTGAGATAAGATATCCAACTTACCATCACCATCATAATCAGCAAGACTGATGGCGTATAGATTGGTATACGCATGCGTTATTACCTGTGCTCCTTGGAAACCTCCATTTCCTGTGCCTTCATAATAAAAGATGTTCGCTCCGCTAGTTCCGACGACAAGATCCATGTAGCCATCACCATTGACATCCGCAGCATCCTTGCCACGACCGGCCCCGGTCTGTAGATCGACTTCAGATGAAAAATTAAAAGAGCCTGTGCCATCGCCCAGGTAGATATAGACTGTACCTGGTCCACCCATATTTCCACTCATAGCAAAATCCAGGTTTCCATCAGCATTGAAATCTTCTACAGCGAAATCCATACCATAACTATTGGGTTCGAAAGTACCTACACCAGGAACAGCAGTGAAATCATCACCCGGCCCATTTTTCCTATAGTAATCGATCTGGCCCGTGCTATCACCAGACAAGAAATCACAATCGTCATCATTATCAAAATCTCCTATGCCTACACCCCAGGTATTGGTTGAACTGACATCAGCATCAACTGCATCCTGGGTCGCGAAAGTGCCATCATCATTGCTTTTTATAAAATATAATGAACCTAAAGTTGACGTCCCTGTGATTATATAGTTCTCGCTGCATGCGCCGATGCTGCTTATGCGTTTATTGACATAACCTGGAGCGGATTTCACTGGCGGAGAATTCTCTTCTATATCAAAATAGATATAATATACCCTTTCCTGATCAGGCGATGTTGTCCCATTCGCCCACCACCTCATAGTGAGATTCGCATCATATATCTTATTGAATGATGAAGGATCTGTCTGATAGAAATAATATGGTACTTCATTTCGTTTGGTACCACCAGCAGAACTATTGTATACCAAAGGTTGTCCGGTGACTTGATCATATTCGATAATCCTTAGTGATGCATTTTCAAAATTGCCTATTGAACCATCTGCGTCATGTAATTCCTGTGAGAAATTGACATTTAATTCTATCAAAGATTTGAAACGCGTCCCTGAAAAACCATCAAGCTTGACCTGCTTTCTGTATTTCCACGATGCATTCCACCAGGAATATGGGGTTGTCAATTCAACGATCTCATTTGGAAGATATGCGTTCTTGACTGTCGCAACACCGATCGAACTATTTGCAGTCACACTGAAATTCTTTGAAATCGTTCCATTGTGACCTTTTGTGTCATTCATGAATAAAGTGACATTGTATTGTCCCCATTGCCAGGTCTCATTCTCTCTCACAGTCGATGAGAATGTATATGTACCAGTCTGATTCAGGGTTCTTTGTATGATGGTCCCATTAGGCGTGGTGACATTCACCCAGGCAAGATCGACACCAGATACATCTTCTAAGTTGGCGGTGACTGTTATAGTCGCTCCATAACCGGCGTTCTCTGGACTTAATGTGAAAGAATTCACCTGCGGTGGATCCGTATCAAGAGCGATCGTAAAATTAGCGGTCGTGTTCAACATGATATAGGCTGTTGTCGCGAATGGATTTCCGTCATCCCCATATAATGTATTATTGTACAAGTTCTTCAGTTCGACCCTGACTCTGTAGGTACCGTTGGTGGAATTTGTCGTGTTCCAGTTTCCGGCTGCTGAGAAGATCTGCTTGAAATCCATCGAACCATTCACACTTATCCTTCGCAATGATGATCCTGACCTATAATCATCCTGGATGATATCTACATCTGTCCATGCCGCACCTGTCCAATTCTGTATCTGGATGAAAACAAGAGCATTCACGGGTGTTGTCCCGTCATTGTACGCCCATGATGGGATGCTTACATTGCTTCTTGTCTCTATTACACCAATGTCATAAGGGAAAGGAATATTTCCATACGGCCCTGATACGCTGAAAGTCTGATATGAAGGGCTTATGACTGTCTCCTTGCCAGTCCATGTGACCCAATCAAAATAACCATCGCCTCTTCCTTCATAATAATACACATGACCTGGCGACCACATCCTATATGTGGCAGAGACAAAATCCTGATGACCATCATTGTTGTAGTCGAAGACAGCAAGACCATGATAAGAGCCATAATCCATGTCAAGGGTGTTTATGCCGCCCTTAAAAAGCCCAGTGCCCCATCCCCTATAAAGATACAAGTCATTTGAATCTCCATAAGCAGCAAGTACATCTATTTTTCCGTCTTCATCGAAATCACCCAAGCCAACACCATAAGGATCGACAAGCTGGTTCTCTGACTGGTTCACATCTGTGAATTGGCTGAATGATCCAGTACCATCGTTCAAAAGCACATTGACATCGCCAAGACCATTGCATGCGACAAGTATGTCTTCGTCACCGTCACCATCGATATCCGCGACATCTTTGCCACGCGGGTCATAGTTCGCGCAAACTGTGTAGTTTCGGTCCCAAGTGAAGCTTCCGTTCCCAAGCCCAAAGAATATATCTACAACCTGATCATTTGAGCTGAACACGAAATCAAGCTTGTCATCCTGGTTGAAATCTCCTGTGGCGGCATCCATAACATATGCATTGTTTCCATAACTCAATCTTCCGACGATCACAGTAGTGTTGAAATTTCCGTTTCCGGTGTGTTCAAGATAATAGATATTCCTGTCCTGACCATTGCCTGTGATGATATCTTCATCACCGTCATTATCAAAATCCCCTTGTGTGATTCCCCTGGTAGCTGAGCTTACTCCAGCAAAAGGATCCTCGATCGCGGTACCTGTACCAAATGTGCCATCTTGATTGTTCCGCGTCATATATACCCTAGAATAATAGTCGACTGCCGCCACAAATGACCATTTCGAACCGTCTGATTTTGTTATTTTGACATTTGGTTTTGTCATCTTTGGTGAAGTCAGTGATGATTCAAGATCGAAATATATGAAGAAATATCTCTTATCCCCCGCGTTAGTGATATTCGGCGCGTTCCATCTGACTTTCATACGAGCGTTTGAAACAGGAGAATACTGTGGATCGAATGTGAAATTGAATGGTACAAGATATCTATTGTCACCTGATCCAGATGGATTAAATACCTTCAGTGATCCATTCCCATAGTATTCTACAACCCTAATAGATGTGTTGTCAAGATAGTCAGAGATGCCTTCTTGGGCAAGGATCTCTGTGAAATTGAACCACCCCCCAAGAAGCGCTTTATAGACATCGTGCGATGTCGCGTTCATCTCCACACTAACCCTATATCTCCAGGATTGGTTAAGCCAGGTGAATGCTGAACTAAGCCTGACTATCTGATTCTCGAAATATATCTCCTGCTCTGTAGCGGCGCTGAGGTTCAGCTTCGCGCGTATCTGGAAACTAAGAGTTGCGCTATTGTTGTTGCCGAGCGTATCGTTTGTGAATATTGTCGCATTATAGTCACCCCATGCCCATGTCTCATTGAACGCATTCAATCCCACCCAATAATCTGTCTGGTCCTCATACATCGAGACCATATAATTGCTTCCATTCGCTGAAGTGATGTTCAGCCATACGGCATCCACTTGTGTGTCATCTGTCACGAACGCAGAGAAGATTATCGGTTCACCATATCCAGTCAAGTTCTCTGTCGCAGTGAATGATGTTATACCAGGGCCGTATGTGTCTATATCTATTAAAAAATCGACAGAGCCATTGATCGGCGAGCCATCATTGTTGTATAGAAGGCTGCCGTTCCCAGCTCTTGCTTCATAATAAATGTTATAAGTATTGTTTATGTGATTTGAAGTGTTCCAGTTCCCATATGACGCGAATAGCGATCTGAGATCAAGGAGTCCATCCGCTGCGACCTCACGCGGGAAAGTCTCATTGACTGTGACATTTATGGTCTGCCATGCACTGCCTGTCCAGTTGCGCACGACCAGATAATTATACACATACATCGAAGAGTTCGCGTTCAGGACAGCAGAAGATGTGTTCGCTGCTGCATATAACTCATTCGTGCTCATCGTAACACCATATTTCATCATCCTTGGAGGTGCTGATGCTCCCCGAAGACCAGTGGCATTCGCGCTATCTATCGGTCTTGATGTCGGACTTGATGGGAAACTTCCAGCAGTGCTCTTATAGTACAGCAGATCCTGTCCACCGGAATTGCCGACGATGATATCTTCATCGCCATCTCTGTCGACATCAAATGCATCGCCATGTGCATATTGATTTGTATCGAATAGAACTGATTGATATTGGTAGGAAAGATTTCCAAGCCCTTTATAGAACCGGTGATCACCGGCATATAGTCCGCCTGGGGCTGCGATTATATCCACATGGCCATCTGCATCGATATCACCCAGGAATACGCCATATGCATTATCATCCTGATCAGAAATATCAAAGAGCGCTTTTTCGATGAAATTGCCATTGCCATCACCAAGATAAGCATATAGCATCTCGACACTCGCCCCACAGATAAAATCAAGATGACCATCTTCATTCAGATCTCCTGAATCTTTTCCCCGTCCTGCGTTGCATCCTGCTGAAGTCGTGATTGTCTTCTTATCGAAATTACCATGGCCATCTCCTTCAAAATAATAGAGATCGTTATTGTTTCCGCTCCAGATTATATCCAGATTTCCATCTTCATTGAAATCGCCTTCTGCGAAATCCATGATATAGTTTCCGCTTGCACTCTGAACAGTTCCTACCGCCCTCTTTGCGGCAAAATTAGCGCCACTCCCAAGTTTCTCATAATAATAGAAAGTATTCAGGTTCTGATAACCATCGCCAGTGACGACATCACAATCACCATCATTATCGAAATCTCCAATCACTGAACCCCAAGACCGATCATCAAGGTTATCAGTATCGACATTATCGATATAAGTGGCTGCTCCAAAAGAACCACCAGCCATGATCTGTGAATACCATACATCACCCCAAAAGTAGACACCGATGACAAAATTTTCGCTGCATCCGCTCCCCATTACTATGTCTGAATCAGCAAATGTCTGCGGATTTTTTGGACCGTATAATTCAAGATCATAATATACCAGATAATATCGTGAACGACCAGATAGAGTTGTCCCGTCTGCGACAATCTGTATGATACCTATCGCATTAGAGATCCCATCAAAATCCGGATGAGGTATCCAGCGGAAAGGCACTGAATATCGACCCATGCCAGTCGCAGATGCATTAGAGACTATCGGTGTTCCATTGCCCATGTATTCAACGACACGTATCGAATTGTTGTCAAATTCAGATGAATATCCTGACTGCAGAAATAGTTCAGAGAAATTCACTCTTTCCCAGAGTGTCGCATCCACACGATCAAAACCCTTGGAATCAAGCGTGAGTCCTACCCTGAAAGTCCAATCAGGATCCACCCATTCAAACGGACTTGTGAGCTCTACAATCTGGTTGGCAAAATAGACTTCATCTACTGTGTCAAGCGAGACAGATGACTGCGCGGCGATTTCATAAGAAAGAAGAGTTGTGTTTGACGTGAATCCGGATGCAGAGGATTCATTGGCATACACGACATAATAATGATCACCAAGATGATAATCGCCAGGGATAGTCACAGTATATATATCACCGCCCGCCCCATTGTCCAATTCTAATCCAAGCACAGTCCCATTAGGTAACGTGATATTCGCCCATACCGCATCGATCGGCGCAGGGAATGTCACATTCGCAGTCAATGTGATATTGTACCCATAGCCCGCGACCGACGGTGATGCCGAAACTGAATTTATCTTCGGCGCCCTTGTGATCGAGAAAACAGAACTGGCCTCGATATTGTGTCCGGTAGCGTTCTTGAGTATATTGCCATCGGGACCGGTGAAATTCGCATATACCCTGTAATCACCATCTTCATATGCGCCTGTGTTGAATCCACCACCAGCAAGCCATTCCGGCTGCAGCATCAGATCAGGACCTGTAGTGTTTTTCTGGGCATTCACTATTACTTCTGAAGTTATCCAATCTGATCCGCTCTGATTCTGTAAGACAATAGTCAAAAAGCCAGTGAAATTCGCATCTGAATATATTGCCGATGCTCCCTGCATGCGGTATTCTGTAGACCCTTCAGTGATCGTGAGATCTTTATACCAATCTGGTCCTGCGCAGGACATGCTGTTCTCTGCATTGAACGTAGAGATCGTAGAGATCGCCGCGAACGGCGCGCCTGCCACACCAGTGCCAAGATGGATCTGGGCATTGTTCGGCGCGGTGCCTGTATAGTCACCTCGCGTTATATCAAGATAGCCATCATTATTGAAATCCCAAAGCGAACCCCCACCATAATTAGCTCCACCAAGTGACCCTTCTTGAGTTCTATTTTCAAAGATACCAGTCCCATCATTCTTGTATAGATAGACGATAGAATTCTCCCAATCAAGAGCAAGCACATCAAGATCACCATCATTGTCATAATCATATGCCCATCCGCCGAGATTGTCCTGATCTATCCCGGCACCAGTGACATTTGAATTTGCTATGTCGCCCATGCTAGTGAATCCGCCTGCACCATTTCCAAGCATCAGTCGGAGACCCGCATCGACTTCTGAATCGCCTCTGTTGCTCGCGATGAAATCCATGTTGTTGTCGCCGTCGAAATCGCCGCAGATAGGAACAGCAGATGTCGTGCCAGGGTCAGTGAGCGCGGCGCCTGGTGTGAAAGACCCATCCCCATCATTCGTGAAAAGATATGGATCTCCGTTGTCTCCTTCGCCGATGAAATCTATCCAGCCATCTTCGTTGAAGTCACCAAAACACATTCCACCCCAGCCATTGTCCATCTGATTGTGACTTTCAAATGGGTTTAAAGTGAACATGTCGTCATCTGTATTCTCAAATATCCAAAAATTTGGCCCGCCGAGATTTCCTTGAGATAGCACTATGTCATAGTCCCCATCATTATCGAAATCTCTTAGCATAACATGCCGCGTGTCATCATCACCATAACCGTCATTGAGCATAGGATTTGATACAAGTGTGCCGTCTCCTGCGCTCTTGCTATATGAATATGATTCTGTAGTGCTTGCGGCGCAGACCATCCATTCGTTAGGCATAGAACCATGGGCGATCTCTGGTTTCGGCCCGCTCTCGATTATATCAAAGTACATGTAGTATGTATGTGCGGTCTCTTTTGCAAGAGCAGCCGAACCATTGTTAAGTTTCCACCTAAGCATCCTGTCATTGTTCGAGAAATTCCGTATGAAATCGAATGCGATAAAATTACCGCTCTCATCGATCATGCGAAATGAGTTATTATCAACAATGCCTGACACATCGTGATCAGATATGACATCTTCAAAATTCACTAAGTGCTTGACGACCCAATCCCCTGCCCTTGGCGCATAACCAGTATCTACAGTCAGGTTAAGGCGGAAATTCCAGTCATCATCCCACCAATCGGTCGAGCGATATGTAAGATTCACATCAACACCTGGCACATATAAATCATACTCGGTCTGGATGTACATAGAAGCATTGACCTTCACTTCAAAAGAGACTTTTGATGATTCTGTCTTGAAATTGGCAGTATCATTCGCCCAGATTGTGACATTATATTTGACGGCCGCAAAAGTATCTGAATAGTTATATTCAAATTGGTATTTTGTCTTGTTGGATATCCTTGCGCTGAATCTAACACCATCGGGACGAGATATATTTACCCATACTTGATCGACGCCGTTTGCGAAATCGCTGACATTAACTTTTATTATGACAGTTTGATTGTAACCTATGACAGACGGAGTCACTGTGAGATTGAATATTGTCGGTGGACTTCTATCGACAGTCAGATTCCTTATGCTACTGTTGGCTTCCCATCCAAGATCATCCCAGCATCGGATATGCCATTTATAATACCCCGTGGTCATGCCGCTCCATGTGAAATTGAGACGTTTGTCTTCTATCGGACTTGCATCAAGATTCACGACTGTCCAGCTACCAGTAGAATTTCCATAAAGACGACAGATATCTACATCGGTGTATGTATCATTGGTATTATAGAAGAACACTGTGGTCGCATTGGTTGTCAATGTACCATTTGGAGGACCTTCTAGATTGACAACAGGTGGACTTCCATCAAATATTATCGTCGCGTTTGTCATATTCATCTCGCCTTGCGTGTTATTTGCCTGCCACCAGAGCAATTTCATGCCCTCGCTTCCATTGCATCCAAGAGATTCATTCGAGAGATTGAAATTCAACCATGGACTTGAATAATTAGTGAATCCATTGTTATTTGTCCATGCGGTCTTGTTGCATGAGAATCTTGAAGTGTTGACAAAATATCCAGTGAACACAAGATCGACAATAAGCGAATCTGTGAGAGTATCGCTTCCTCCTTTATCTTGTATATCAAGATCAAGCCCGTATGGCGTAGGTATATTGATTGTGAATGTGGACCAAACCTTGTGTATGGTACTGATTGCCGATTCATTCGCATACACTGTCACTGTATGCAATCCCTCTGACATCAAAGGCAAATTCGCGACCTCAAGCTTTGTGGCAGAGCTGACTGGGCTGCTATTAGTGCCCCAATCGATTGCATAGAACGCAGTATCATATGTATCATTCAATGTGGCGTTCAATTCAGGAGTATCATCAGCTATCGTTGATCCATGCAATGGTTTTAGTATCGTTATTATGTTCGGTGCGATGTTGAATTCTATATAAGCAGACCCAGTGTTGCCGAATGTGTCATTGCAATAGAAAGTGACATTATGATGATCATAGACGACAAAAGTCTCACTTTCGTTCCAGTGGGACATGTTGAGCTGGTTCATAGTCTTGTTTGTCGCTGCATCATCAAGCGTATAACCGCACCAGGTCACTTCTTTGTCCACACTGATATTGAAGTCACGTTTCCCTGCTTCGTAGGTGGTCCCTAACGGTGTCTGCACAGTTATAACCGGAGACACTTTTCTTTCCTGCACGACTATATCATCGAAATACACCTCTCCTTCTCTTGCCAAGAATCCAATCGAGCCGCTGAAATGCGCAGGTTCGCTCGTCGCCTGCCACCACCAATCCGTCGCATTGATCGTCCAGTCGGCGGGTTCAGCATCACCATCTTTCCAGACTGTGGCATTGATGTAGATGAAAAGTTCATTGACATCTGTCCAAATCCTGAAGCGATACCAATCATTGATTGTCGGAGTCAGGTATGTATAGAGGTCAGGGACAAGATCGAAACCAGAACCAAAAGAAGTCAATGTGAATCCATTGACTGTTCCGACCTTGTTGAAATATATCTGATACCATAATTTTGTCGTGCCGCTCACGCTCATATTCGAATGGAACACTATACCCATACCCCAGTCTTTTGAATTATTCTTCGAGACTTTCATCCTGCCTTTGATCTCATATTGAGACCAGGCAAGGGCACCTGTTCCATTGTATTCTACATAATGGGTGCCTTTTCCTTTCGAGACATTCCCAAGATACATCTTCTCTGTGCTGTTGTCATAGACTGACCAGCTGTTGACTACTGCCATCGTCGAATTCCTTTCCACATTGAAATCAGTCGCCTTGTCTCCGTGGCTGTAACTCTCGAAATCCTCATAAAGCAGATAACCATAGTTCCTTGCGACAGCCACATCGTTTCCGAAATCAAATTCCTGGATATGCACGCCAGTCGTGATGATCTTGTTCACAAGCTCAGCAGTCTTGTCATCGCAGTTCCAGTCTTCGACAAAAAGGCTCTTGACTCTTCTGCTGTCTGCTATTGTCAATGAAGAGAAAGCGATCTTGCTATTGTCATCCAATATCAGATAAAGATCAGATTTATGTGATATCCCTCCACAAGTCAGATCATTGAAGACTAGATCATCCTCTGTTGTGCCGGAATCTTTTAAGAATTCACTCCATGTCGTCCCGTTTATAGCAGTGACAGTGAGATTGGCAGTCCCTGTCGTATTGAACCGGACAGTCCAGAATTTATACAATGTCGGATAGCTCTGCACATTGAGGATCGTTAGGTCTATCTCGACAGTGAAATTCTGTTCAGATAGATGCGGCGTTATCCATTGGATCTTTTCGTATAGGCCATTACCATCTGCATCGATCAATGTCACATTCATATACTTGTATTCGGGGTCACGGATGACATCGACTTTCCTGCCATCAACTGTCCAATAAAGATATATCTGTTCATATTTGGTCTCTGGGATCGTTGTATAGCTCAGGACATTCTGGTAATGCACAGAAACATTGCTTGCGATCTGGACATCTTTTTTCCAATAATGATCTTTTTCAACGCTTTCGGTCTCTTTTTTCTCAGGCGCATCTGTCACGTATTCGATAATCTTGTCAGTTGCATTGTCAAGAAGCAGAACTGGATCCACATCTGAAGCACGGATATCCAACTGTTCGATAATCTCCTTCTTTTTTTCTGGAAGACTATCGGTCAATGAATCCAATTCTTCATTGATACCTGATCTCTCGAATATAAGAGGGATCTTCTTAAATATACCTGCGGCTTTGATGTCCTTGTCCTGGCGAGCGATCCTCTCTTTTACGTCCTGCACTTTCTTTGCCAGCTCGATATCGTCAAGCGTGATTATATCTCCTTTATGAGATAATCGCACTTGTCCATCAGGGAGTTTCTCTTTTGTCGCAAGATCGCTGACAGTGAGATTGACAAATTCACGCGGCAGTCCGAATGTAGAGTTCTCAGAATCTCTTATTATCTTCTTCCAATGCACTGGTTTTCCTATCTCTGCAGGTGATTGCAATGTCTCGACTGGTTTCATCCTGATTATCGGAAGAACCATCATCTTACGGTCTCCACCAAGCTCCAGCATCAGTCTGAAGTCATCTGAATGATATGTGAACGAGAAAGTGAGTCCACGATCACATGAGATGTCTGGAAGCACGAGACTCTTCAGAAGATCCCATTTATCTGGATAATCGATGATATTTCCATCACTGAATCTCTCTCCTTCCAATGATTCCCAGATCGCTGTGTATCTTATATCGACTTCACCACACCAGATACCATTCATATCCTCATATGAAAAACCATCGCCAAGCGGAGTCACTGAGAAATCACCGACAGCATGCAGATCTAATGAGATATTCCAGGCACCTTCGGACACATTGGATGAGATCACATCATAAGCATCAGAAAGCCAGGTCTCAAAGACAGCTTCCATGTCAAGTTTAGGGATCTGCCAGCTAAGCGAAGAGACATTCTGTCTGACAGAATATGCAGTCTCATTGTCCACACGAATTATCCTTTCGCCATCGACAAGATAAAGCGCATATCTTGCATCTGTCGAAGATGGTAATGTTGATTCTACATCCACGGATGAATATTCTAATGGGGAGCTGACGATGAATCTCTTTCGGTATCGTGATATCTGACTTTCATTCATTGATGGAGGAGGAGTCAGATATTCTATCTCAAAAAAATTATCTTCTCCTTCATTGCCTGGCAATATGATCTGGATGCCTGTCGATGTCTTCTGTCCAGAACCATCAAATATCTCTTCAGACATGTTCACATCTGGGATCATTTTCATTATACTGACATTTGAAGCCGATGACGGCAGGGTGAATGTCACATTGCCGACAGAAGATATAGTCCTTCGCCACCTGACAGGTTGACCGATATATGCCGTATCCTGAATCAAGATATCTGAGAGCACAGCAGAACTTATGTTCTTGATGACGTAGACAGATATCGGATTCGTGAATACTGTGTTCTCGCCATCAAATACAGTAATGACAAAATTATCAGCACCAGTGAAATCCAAAGAAGGTCTGATTGTGAGAATATCATCTAGCACAATTACATCAAGATCATCAGTAGTACTTGGGAAATATTGCACAATGCCTTCATCATGTACATAATCAGACAGATTGAGCGAAAAGACTGAGTTAATGGCCATGGTGATGTTTGGAATGGTCGTCACTATGGGTGCTTTGTTGACATCGACACTGAATAGATGCTCTTCATTCATAGGTTCAGCATATCCAGACACCCTCATGAACCTGAAAGCATCCGCAGCGACTTCTGTTTTTGTGCCAATTGTCGACAATTCTACATAGCTTGTCTTATCAAGTGGATATGCACCAAGATATATCCAGCCATCCTGCGCAAGCTGTTGATCGATAGTCACTCTTTCGATCCCAGAACTTGTGGCGATCAAGACAGGAACTGATGCATCAAATGACATTGAGGATGGAAATTCTGTATATATCTCATAATTATCCTTCTCAAGATCAGGAAGATACTTGATTGTTTTGCCTTTATTCATATTCCCATCACGCAGATAGTCTTTTCCATAATATCCTGGAACAGTGTTATCTGCAGTCCAGGTCCCGGTCTGGATCACATTTCCATCATTGTCTATGATCACCGAATTTTCCCATGAAGTGGCGTTCGATCTGGCGAATCTATCATAGTAAAGATATATCTCTTTCAATGAATTCTTCTCAAGCTCACCAACATAAACGAGTATGTCGCCCTCCATCTTATCCCGATCAAGATCCAGCCATTGGAACGGCACTTCTTTTAATACAAATCCTTCCCTATGCTCTGGCGCCACAGCAAGCAGGCTTTCAGTGCTCACATCAGATGGAAGTCTGACATGCGCTCTTGCTGTGAAACCAAGATGGTCTTCATTATCTTTTTCCTGTATACGTATAGGTAATCTGTAAAGCCATGTACGATCATACCAGCTTCTATCCATGACAACAGTGATATAATCATCATCAGGTGATTCATCAGCCCATGTCGAACCATCGATATCCAATAATTCAGCCTTCAGAAATAATGACAGACCTTCAAGATTGACATTCAATGGGATCATGAATAATCTGGATCTGTCATTTCTTATGCTGATCTCTTTTGTCTTCTCCCATCTATTCGTGCCATCTGTCAATGTGACTTTTATCATGGCTTTCTCTTCTATGCCTTTATTTGTCAATTCTATAGCGATAGAACCAAGCGCCCCCTCTCTAAAAGAAGGCATGATCACATCACTCATCGCAAGATCATGTCTTATGATATTTTTCTTTGGTATGATATAAAGCAAATCATCTAATGCACTTTTCACCCTTGGATCTCTTGAAGATGACGCAATGACATTCACCAGTTCCATTGATCCCACTTCTATCAAAGGCAATCTCACTCTCACGATGAACGATATCGTCTCAAGCGGTTTAAGATATCCGGTATCGATCCTGCCATCGCCATCCGTATCATTGAATTCCTGACCATCGCCTCTTAGAATAGTGACTTCACTTACTCGTGAGGATGCTTCTAGGTTCACTATATCTGATGATTTTTTTCCAGCATTTGTCACTTTATGCATAAATTCATAAGTTGTCTCTGAAGGGCTATATCCCTCATCTGGCGCTTCGATAAATACCTGCGGAGCATCAGAGTTTATCACAAACACACTTTTCTTTGTCTGCAACATCGAAGAACCATCTTCTACAGTGATGTGGACGGCGTATTCTCCAGCTGGATATCCAGATAGACTTATTTTTTTACTAAGATACTGCCAATACTCACCTTCTGTTATGACATCCATGCCGCTATGGAATATCTCAATCCCATCTTTATCCTTGACTATCAAAGTGACAGCTGAGATATCTTTGATCCCAAATGGAGAGATAACTTTAGTCTGTACATCGATTATGGAATCTGGTCCAAATATATTCATCGCCTGTGTCCCGCCAAATATTGAAATCTTTTCGAGAGTGACATCCTCAGATATCATGAAATCAATATATGATGAAGCCAAAAGCTGCGTTGAATTAGATAAAATGACATCTAAGATAAGCGGTTCGTTGGTGATTATCATATCTGAAAGATCGAAATACGCATCCCCATTTATTATTTTGGCTATCGCGATCCGTTTTGATGGAGTATGTAAGATTGCCTCTGCATCACCAATGATCGGATCACTTGAATCTATATGGAGATGTGCATGATTTGACAGATTGATACGCGGAACAATAGATGTGGCGAATGAAACTGTTCCGTTAGGAAGGACTATGCTCCTGTTTGATTCAATGAGTGATAATCGGCCATCAGCACCCTCAAATCTTAAGAAAAGCCGTTTGGTTTTTGGTACATCAAGCAATATATCGTATAGATTAGAATATCTATCGAAGAAATAGAGATTATCTTGTTCAATATAATGATTCAGGACATAAGAATTATCTCCTTTTATACTCACGACATCTGATCCCGGCAATAATCTCACTTTGAATATATAAGTTATATCTTCAGTCTTGTTGATCATAGCGACTTTAATTTTATGTTCAGTATCCAAAGGATCTATCTTGATCTTTGTATCAAAAGATGATTTCTGCAAATCAAATGGGTCTTCTCCAGGCACGAAAATAAATTCAAGCATATATCTATTGTTCGCTATTGGATTACCATCAATCTCTTTTGGTATAATCAATCCCGCGGTCTTTAATTCCAATGGATATCTTTTTCCTTTGTCTATTATCCAACAAGACGAAAAATTTAGACCGCGATCAGATAGTTCACTGAGGTCGACTTCGACACTGCCCGCAAATTCAGGGATGTTCATCTCTGCAAAGGCAAGCATCTCAGATGACTGGACATCGACAACAGGTATGAGTGAGGCCATGTCCAGACTGATCGTATTGATGCGATCATTTATCTTTATCACGCCCCTATATTCTGAATAAAGATTCTGTTTCAATGCTTTGACAAGCAACTTGAATGTTCCAGTGGATCTCATCGTGAATCTACTGATATAAACACCCGAATCAGATTCTTTTGAAGAGAAGACGCTTTCTTTTCCATCCGAGTCGACCAGAATGAAAGAGACCGTCCCATTCTCAAGTGGGATTCCATTAAAAGTTACATCAGCAGACATCACAATGTCATCGCTTATATTGTACTGGTCCTGATGATCAACAGATATCTTCAGCTTGTCTGTTGGCTTGAAACGGATCTCAAAAAGATCCTCTGCGACGAATTCTTTTCCTTTGTAATCTGTTTTGGCAAATGCTTTGTACCCACCAAGCTCGATTGTGCCTTGCATATCACAATCAAACTGACACATGCCCTCGCATTGAATTGTGCATAGCTGTCTGAAAAATGGGAATCCATCTGGTGAGACATACAATTCAATATCGCCTTCGACAAGTTCAGTTCCTTTCTGTACAATAGCCGCCCCTGAAAGAGTGACCTTTCCCCCTTCATAATATTGGATCTCACCGATATCGATATCGAACAAGAATTCCTGTTTGCTGACAATGAATGTATCGCTTATCGAATTCTCCTTGCCGTCTTTCTCGATGAGTGCCTTGACATTGTATGTCCCGACCTCATTAGGCGCATAGTTCAATTCATATATCCCCGTGAATGAACCGCTGAGATTATATTCGGTCGTCACATTCGAAGGTGTCGAGATCTCGATCTTCGAAGGGATCGACAGGATAAGTATGTTCTCGATGTATGATGCGACCCTGAAATTTATCTCTTCACCAGGACCTATCATTGTCGCATCTTTCTCAAGGACGATCTTTATCGCTGATCCATCAGAAGCACCAAAAGCGAAAGAGAAAAAGCTATGTATAAATATTATAGAGAGGATTATTATAAGTACATATAAGTATAGGTTTCTCAAGCCTCTTTTTTCCATATTGCATAACTACTGGAAGAACTGACCCTTTCTTCCCAGCACTACCCTTACTTTTTTCCAAACCCCCCTACAAATAGTTCTACAATACTATATTATTCTCTTAATATTACCTATATATACTTTATGGTTTAGAACTTTTTGGAGACTAATCGATTTTCTCACAAGACTGTGAAGATAAATATTTTTTCTACGTTCCACCTTTTGAAAGGAACAAGAGAATATACCCCATAATAGTAGTTATAAAAAATAAGTCTTATTTATAATTTATCGAAACATTTAAATACCTAACCGACCAGTGAAGACTATATACTGAAAATGCTCAGAACAAAAAAAAAGGGAATTATGGGTATTGGTACCCTTATAATTTTTATTGCTACGATTCTTGTTGCAGCCGTAGCAGCAGGCGTTATTATCTCGACTGCTGGATTGTTACAACAAAGAAGCCTCATTGTAAGTGATGATGCTAGAAAAAGATTAGTCAATACAGTAGAAATCATTTCTGTGATTGCGGAAGGCAATTCGACACAAGAAAACTTGAGACATTTTGAGTCCCTTCTTCGGTTAGGCCCAGGATCAAACCCAATCCAATTAAGGACAATGGGCATATCGATGCTCACACAGACATGGACATCTGCTGCGTCATTATCACATACAAGTATTGATAATTATAGTTATAGGATATCCTCTTCTGTAAATACAACAAATTGGGTTTCAGTTCCTGACAGAGATAGTGATGGTGTCAATGAACTTATCCAATTGTTTATAGGTGCTGATGGATATCTTGATGTGAAGATGAATCTCAGCAATCCATCATTAGCAGATGCATATGCGACCGCCAACCTTGGTAAAATAAATTTTTCAGGCACAACATCACAACAATTAACAAACATCGAGGCTGCATTTTTTGATGACTCACAGAATTTGTATGGTTACATAGTAGTGCATGGCTATAACAATGGTAGTCAGTTGCGACCAACATCGTCAAACATAACGATACAAAATTTCGTCGATACATGCAATTTTGATCTGCTCGAACCAGAGAACCATTGGTGTTATCAAATCAAATTAGGAAACAGTGATACAGTGCTTGAAGCAGGTGAGACAGTTAATATTTTATACACCCCGAAAAGAGGCCATGAACTTGGGACAGATGATGAATTTGAACTTACATATTATCCAGACAGAGGTGCACTCAGCAGAATCAATAGAAAGACACCTGATGTGATCACCGCGATCAAAGTGTTTATTTTCCCATGATTTTTTTGATTCTATATTCGGTTTTTTATCATTTTTATCCAGATATAGATAGAAATAAATGATCAACGATCAAAAATAGAAAAAATTATCTATTAATAAATAGTAAATAAAGTTTTTAAAGGACTTTTTGCAATCAAATTAATGAAACATATGGGATAGGGGTAAAGTATGATAAAAGAGATAATTGGAAAGATAGATGACGCCAAGGTAGAGACTATCAGACAGACCATCCAAGAGAATCTTACTGAAGATTTCAACCCCGATGAAGCGATCAAAGAGATGAGCCTTGAAGGCGATTCATCCATCCCCACACAAGAGACCGAACCTGCATTGAACAACAAACAATATCAATATGAGGTCAAGAAAACAGAAAAAATCACTTCTTTGATCATGGATCAGATAAAAGAGCTTATCGAGATCGATAATAATTTCAATAACAAGATGACTGAAGTCGAGTCAAAGATTGATAATAATAATACGACGCTTGAGAAACTTCAGAAGACTGTCGAAAGTTATAGAGACAAAATTGAGCTTCTTGAGAAGAGCATGGAGAAATTCATGGGCCTTTATGAAGTGATAAGCAACCAATACAATCCTTTTGTCACACCCGATCAGAACCAACAACAATTCCAGACCCAGCAGATGCAACAACAACCGATGATGGGACAACAACAGATGCCAATAGGACAACAGCAGCAGATGTTTCATCCACAGCAAAATATGATGCATGCACAAAATGGGACGATACCACAACAGATACCGATTTATGGACAGCCGGGTATGATGCAACAGATGCCGATACAACAACAAGTCCCGACACATAATAATATGATGCAAGGACAATTTCCACAACAGCAATCCAATCAACAGAATCAAAATAATCTGAAAAACCAGAATGTCATGGGATAGGTAGGAGGGAACAAAAATGATTAGGGAACTTCTTGGGAAGATCAAAAACAAGCCAAACACAAATGAACAGACCGGAGCCATACAACAGACTGATAATCTTAATGTCTCATCAGACAATGTCCATCAGAACAAAGAAGAGATGATAATGGAACAGATCAAGATGCTCATCGAGATCAACAAAACACTCAACAACAAAGTCAAGAGTCTTGAGACACGGGCAGAGAAGCTTGAACAGATGCTCAGCAGATACGCACAGCTTGTCGAGCATATAATGGGCCAGAAAACTGCGCAGAGCGCACCAGTCCCCCCACAGGCACCAATAACAGCAACCCAACAAGCCAACGTAAGTTCACCAGCAGTCAGTCAGCCTACGATGAGCGCTCCACCAGCGGCCGCGCAGACTTCTGCACCAACAAGTTTCATAATAGATGATGTGCTTGACAAACCAGCGCAGGCACCGATCCCGCAAAATAATCATCCATTATACAAGAATGCGGATGAAAAAGACTTCTTCAGACTGCATGACGGCACATTCGTAAGGAATAGCATAGAATTATTGAATTCGCTCAAAATGATGGATGATAATGTGTTCAATTATTATGTCAATCAAACAAAGAACGATTTCAGCACATGGATGCGATATTGCTTAAAAAATGATATCCTTGCATCAGAAATCGCAAAAACCAGCTCAAGAGCAGGTACTATAAGAGTGATTGAATCATTCATCTGATTGCCATATATCTTTTTGTTTTGGAGAGACTTGAATAGGAATATCAAAGAATTCTAGATAAATTAGTGAGAATAAATCCACAATAGTATACAAAAAAGTATAGAAAACGAAAGTTTTAAATATGAGATTCTGGCATATTAATACTGTAATACCGAATAACTATATTATGATATAAGGGGTTGATTTAATGGGTTTTGGCACGATTGTCGCAAATATAATTATGTTCATCTCGATACTTAGTGTCGCCACTGCACTTGTGATCGTGTTCCATAATTATACTGAAGAGACGACAGCTGCCATGAGCGTCAGGACAGATAGCCTGAAAAACACACTTGAGACTGATCTGACAATCACAAATGTGGTCTACAACTCTTCGACAGGCGTCACCACAGTCCATGTCCTTAATACTGGAAGCACAGAACTTACAATCAACAAGACAGATATATTCCTTGATGGACGCTTCATCCCAAGAGATGAGAACAAGACGATCAATGTCGTCCCATCGACTTATATACGGAACCTGCGGCTTTGGGATCCAGATGAAGTGCTTGAAGTGACAATCAACAAAACAATCCAAAATGAGACAACACACATTTTAGATGTCGTCACTGAATATGGTGTGAGAGACAGCGAGGTCTTCTCAAATTAGAAGACCAAGGAGATATACGAGATGAGCAAAGTCCTATCATTGGCGCTCAAAAGAGACGAGCTCAACAGGAATCTAGGCGGAGGACTGCCATCAAACTCATTGATCCTCATGGAAGGAAAAGAAGGGACAGGAAAAAGCATACTCGCACAACGATTCGCATATTCTCTCATACAGAATGATACAAAAGTGACCTATATAAGTTCTGAATTGAACACCGCTGAATTTGTCCAGCAGATGGCATCTCTTGATTATGACATAAAGCATCACATGTTGAATGAAAAGATAATGTTCATACCGATGTTCCCATTTTTGGGAAGAGTGAAACTCGAACCGAATTTCATCGACAAGCTCATGAATGCAGAACGGCTTTTCAAAAACGAAGTGATAATCATAGACACTTTTTCATCATTGCTTGTCCAAGACAACATATCTGAGAAAAAAGCGTTTGAACTTATCAAATTCTTCAAACAGATAACATCACTTGGTCACACGATCATCTTCTGCGTCGATTCGGATCATCTGAACGAATCATTATTGAGCATGCTACGTGCGACGGTAGATGCTTATTTCAAGATCGAGATAAAGACTTTCGCCGGTGAATTGGTAAGGGTCATATTCATACAGAGATTCAAGAGACCAAAGGACATATACATCACGAGCATCCCGTTCAAAGTAGAACCAGGAAAAGGACTGGCGATAGAGATAGCAAGCTTCACTTGATGATCAAAAATGGGAAGAAGGAAAAAACTGCCGATAACTGAAGATTTTTCTGAAGCTATGAGCAAGTTCTCACACCTGAAAGAATACGTCAAGAAAGTTACACCAAAGATGGGTGAACCAGAATATCATCTTGCGCTGGATAGAAATCTCAAATTCATAGATTTTCCAAATATCATATATCCTGTCGGTGATCCGATGTTTGTACATATCTACAAAGAAAGAGGTATAGAAGGAAAACAATATGTTGTCATTGAACCATCCATGGGTGATGATGTAAGAAAAAAATATGATGAAGTTATGGATCGGATGATCGAGCTTGCCAACAGGCTTCCGGTCCCTGACAAGACAGAGAATATCGGACCTGTCCTGATCAAGATATTCGATGAAGCAGTCCAGATCAAAGGAACGAAAGAGACAGGTATAAAAGGCATGTTCTCGAACAAAAAAATAGTATCAAAACCAGAATATGATATCATGAGATATTTTCTCCTGCGAGACAGAGTAGGATACAGCAAGCTTGAACCCTTGTTCAACGACCCATACCTTGAAGATATCCACTGCGTCGGTGTCGGTAATATAAAATGCATTCATAAAGTCTTTGAGATGATCCATACAAATCTTATCTTCAGAAATGATCTTGAACTCAATAAATATATCCTCGAGACAAGCGAACGTGTAGAACGACCAGTATCAGACGCAAGAAGCGTCGTAGATGCCATCATGCCGGACGGATCCCGAGTAAATTTCATCTATGGAAGGGAGATATCTCTCGAAGGATCAAGTTTCACAGTGAGGAAGTTCTCAGATGTACCAGTCAGCATAACGCAGGTCGTCAGCTGGGGGACGATGAGCGATGAGATCGCGGCATATATCTGGCTTGCGCTAGAGAACGGTATGAACATGTTCGTCTGTGGAGAGACTGCTTCGGGAAAGACGACCACTTTGAATGCTTGTGTCGCTTTCATAAAACCAGATGCGAAAGTATACACTGTAGAGAACACCCCGGAAGTCACCATCCCGCATTCCACCTGGCAGCATCTTGTCACACGAGAAGCAGGAAAAGATACTGACGTGACTATGTTCCACCTTCTGCTTGCCGCATTAAGAAGTCGTCCGAACTATATCATCGTAGGAGAGATCAGAGGAACAGAAGGAAACGTTGCTTTCCAGGCTATGCAGACTGGCCATCCAGTAATAAGCACATTCCACGCAGGTTCGCCGCATTCGATGATCCAGCGTCTCACTGGTCATCCGATAGATGTACCGATCGCATTCATCGATAACCTGAACATCGTCCTCATCCAGCAGGCGGTATCTTCCGGCGGACACTTTGTACGACGTATCCTGTCTGTCACAGAGATTGAGAGATATTATGAAGCAGAGAACAGAGTCATCACAAGACAGGTCTTCAGCTGGGAGCCAAACACAGATTCCCACAGGTTCAGAGGACTTTATAACAGTTATATCTTAGAGAAGAAGATTGCACAGATGATCGGTTTTGAGGATCCAAGAGAGATATATGAAGAGATGATGAAACGAAAGAAGATATTGCAGGCCATGGTCAAGAACGAGATATTCAATTATTATGATGTCTGGGAAGTCATAAAGAAATTCAACGCAGAAGGCATAGCAGGACTCCCATTCACCGTCGAAGGATACGCATAGATGGAGAAAGCGATAAATAGCATCGGATTCGGGACGATTGAAGAATATCTACTCAAATTAGTGTTGCCTATATTGACGATCAGCGTCGGCATGTACTTCTTCATGCTCATATTCTTACGTGATCTCCCGTTCTTCGCACCATACTTGGTATTATTGTTCGGCGTCACTTTCGTGTTCGCATACCCATATGTAGTCCTTGAGAAAAAGAAGAACATGATCCATGAGAGCATCCATCTGTTCATCACATATATGGGAACTATCTCGACCCTCCACATAAGCAGAAAAGTCCTCTTTCAGAAACTATCGCAGAAAAAAGATTTCAAAGAGATCTCAAAGATCACAGAGAAAATCTTGTATTTCGCAAAAGGATGGAATTTAGGATTTGCCAAGACTTGCAGGAAGATAGCTAGACTAAGCCCATCGAAGATCCTTGAAGATTTCTTCGACAGATTCGCAGCGGCCCTTGATTTCGGTGAAGAGCTCGAGGAATTCCTTGTCGGTGAGCAGGATTCTGTCCTTGATGATTTCGAGACGACATACAAGAAATCACTCGAGAATATAAAAACATTCCAGGAAGTCTTCCTGTCCCTCACTGTCGCTTTCGCATTCGGCATGGCGACTTCATTGCTGCTGCCATTGATAATGGGAACATCCATCATCACATTGATCAAATATGCGCTCCTTGGCATGCTTATGCTTGATGCCTTGCTGATATTGACAGTCAAGACATTCGTCCCATCAGACAGTATCTGTCATAACCTTTCCATAAAAGATGAAGGGATGAAGAAGACAGAAAGAATGTTCTATATATTCACGCCGTTATCATGCGTCCTTATTGTCATGTCCATATTGATAGACCGACTTCCATTCCTTGTGAATGTCGCGATTGCACTTACCCCGATGATGGTGGTCGGTGTCCTTGCAGGCATCGAAGAGAGTGAAATATTCAGACGTGATAATGCGTTCACTGTCTTTGTCAGAGCATTCACAGGCGCGATGAGCGTCATGAGGGGCGGAGTGGTGCCTGCGCTGTCTTCACTTCGAGTCCATAATTTCGGTGTGCTCAACAGGCTAGTCGTCAACGTCTATAGAAGATTAAAATTAGGTTCAGAACGATTCAAAGGCTGGCTCCATTTCGCCGGAGAATCTGGATCGAACATGATAAATTATTTCTCGAAGATATTGATAGAATCGATCTATATGGGCGGAAAGCCGGATGCTGTCGGAAAGATCATCTCAAAGAATTTCTCACGTCTGCTCTCGCTTCGTAAGATGCGTCTCCAGCTTGCGTCTGGACTTCGCGGCGCGTTATATGGCGCTTTGGTAGGTTTTGTGGCAACAATCTATATCGCTGCAGCGATAACCGGCCTTCTTGCAGGCATGTTCGGTTCTGCATTCGAGTCCGCGAAATTAGAAGGAAGCATAGGAAGCATCGTGAACTCGATTGTCCCGCCCATACCAGATGTCAATTTCACGCTTGTGAACCTTTACATAGGAATCATGGTCATCAGCCATGCGATCTCATCGGCTTGGATCATTAAGATAGTCGATGGCGGCTATATCTATGCTATTTTCTATGACATTGTATTTATGGTATGGCTTGGCGCGATATTAAGCGTGGGTGTGCCGTTCCTTTCAAAATATCTCTTCGGAAGCATGATGCTTCCTGCGTAGAGACTTAGTTCTAAGAATCATAAAAAAGATTAAAAAAAAGATTAATAATATGACCTATGTGCGTCTTGGTTGGCTGGTTGACATTTGAATGCATCAAATGCGCCCTGAATCCTGTTTAAGAGACCATAATCACCACCGCTGGCCTGCTGTCTCATGGGATCTTGTCTTAAAGGGCTGCCATTTTGTCCCACATATTCTTGCATCATGCCATTGACAGAACTCTCAAGTGTCGCATAGACGCTTTTAGGGATAGCACCACCCATACCTGCTTGTTCAAACAGATCCTGAGCTATCGCCGTCGCTATCTTCTCTGCACCGGGCATGCGTGATTTGGCTGCCATACTATACATATTCAAAGCTGTGTCAAAGACTTCTGCTAGGTTCATCTTATATCCATCCATTTATATCTGCCTCCTTTCGGGTCATTTGCATCACCTCTGCTTGTAGTATGTCATATAGGTTTTTAAGAAAATCAGGGTTCTGGAAGGAATTAGTGAGACAAATCAATCAGAACAAAGGGAGCTATGAAGTGTGAGTTTTGGGCTATGAGATGTGGGGTATTGGTCATGACTATGTCGTATCTATTATGATCCGCATCCTCATCACTCACTCCATTACCCTTGACTCACTGCCTATAGCCGATAGGCAGGGAAACCTATATAAATGAGACTTGCCCCTCTTTGTAGAACATAATAATTCGATAGAATCAGTTTGGGGTGTATTTAAATGAAAATGCTTATCATCGGCGGGGCGGGTTTCATTGGTATTAATTCTGCAGATTATTTTCTTAACAAAGGCCATGATATCGTCATCTTGGACAATTTCTCAAGAGCTGGCACAGAAAGCAACGTGAGCTGGCTAAAAGAGACACATCCAGACAAGAAGATAAAAATTGTCAAAGCAGATATCAGATATGATCAGGACAAAATGGATACAGAGGCAGCTGATGCAGATGTCATCATCCATCTCGCTGCTCAGGTAGCTGTGACCACATCAGTCAAGAATCCAAAAGAAGATTTTGAGATAAATGCCCTTGGCACATTGAATGTGCTTGAAGCAGCAAGAAAATCGAAGAGCAAACCGATTGTGCTTTATTCTTCGACAAACAAGGTATATGGGGGCATGGAAAACGTAGAAGTTGTCGAAAGGAACGGAAGATATGAATACAAGGATTTTCGAAGCGGGGTGCCTGAGACCCAACAGCTTGATTTCCACTCGCCATATGGCTGTTCCAAAGGCACTGGTGATCAATATGTCAGAGATTATGCCAGGATATACGGTCTTAGGACTGTTGTCTTCAGACAGAGCTGTATCTATGGAAAAAGACAATTCGGAGTGGAAGACCAGGGCTGGCTCGCATGGTTCACAATCGCATCACTGCTTAAGAAACCGCTCTCTATCTATGGAGATGGGAAACAGATTCGGGATGTGCTCTATGTCGGTGATCTGATAGAGGCTTATGAGATCGCGATCAAGAATATCGATAGATGTTCTGGAAAGGTCTATAACATGGGCGGCGGCCCAAAGAACACGATGTCACTTCTTGAGCTCGTCTCGATGTTAGACACACATCTCGATGAGAAAGTCAAACATGGATGGGGCGACTGGAGACCTGGTGATCAAAAGGTCTTTGTCGCTGACACGACTCTTTTTGAGAAAGAGACAGGATGGAAAGCCAAGACAAGCCCAGAAAAAGGCGTCAAGATAATGATCGACTGGATCAAAAAAAATAAGGAATTATTCAAAAAATGAACATGAAACTGACAGTAGTGCTTCCTGCTTACAATGAAGGGGATAATGTAGAAGAGCTCACGACAAGACTTGTCTCTGTCTTAAAAAAGCAGAAGATCAAATATGATATTTTATACATCCTCCAGGGCAATGATGGAGCGCTTGAAAGACTCAGACGGATGAAAAAGAAGATTCCGCAGATACGCATGAAGCATTATCCTGAACCGCTTGGTGTCGGACCAGCATTCCGGATAGGATTTGACAATATCGCAAAAGATTCCACTCATGTCCTTACATTGGATGCGGACCTGAACCACCAGCCAGAAGAGATACCACGCTTCATCAGATCCATGGAGAAGAACAAGGTCGATCTTGTCATAGGATCCCGGAAAGTGAAAGGAGGCAAGATGATCGATATGCCTGTCTGGAAAAAATGGATCAGCAGCGGGACAAACATGATCTTCCGTGAATTCTTCAATCTGGGGGCAAAGGATCTCACATCTGGTTATAGATTATTCAAACGAGAAGTGATAGATAATGTGAAAAACAGACTTATATCACGTAACTTCGAGTTCTACCCAGAAGTCATACTGCGTGCGAGCAGACTCGGTTTCAGCATCTCAGAAGTTCCGATCACATTCAAGTTCAGGGTGCATGGGAAGAGCAAACTTGGTGTCATCAGTTCGGGCATCGGTTATGCGAAGCTATTGTGCCTTTTATTGATATCAAAGGAGAAGTAACATGGCAAAGATATATCAGTTTTTCAGGGATCTGATCGGACTCGCAAGAGTATACCAATGGTACAAGAACCTGGTCATCCTGCTTCCGCTTTTTTTCCATCGGAAGATCTTTGATATCGCCTCGATTGAGACTATCATCATGGGCCTTCTTGTGCTTTGTCTGATATCATCTGTGAATTACATAATCAATGATTCTGTCGACGCAAAAAAAGACAGGCTGCATCCTGAGAAAAAGAGACGGCCGATCGCATCCGGACGGATCAAGATATGGCAGGCAGCGATATTCGCATCGATGATTTTTGCGATAGCGATCTTCATATCTTCAAAGATGTCGAACTATTTCACATTATGCGCGGTGATGCTTTTTGTGCTGACACAATTGTATACATTCTGGTTGAAGAATGTACCGTTCGCAGATATACTCATGATCAGCACTAATTTCGTATTGCGCGCCGCATCAGGTGTGTTCCTCATAAATGCGGCGATATCGCCATGGCTCGTACTATGTCCATTCTTCCTTGCTTTGTTCCTTGCTGTCGCGAAGAGAGACGCGAACGTCAAGCTGCTTGGAAAGAACGCAGCGAAATTCCGACCGATATTGAAATATTATTCCGCCCCCATTACAAACGCGCTGATGATCGTCACAACGACATGCCTGATCATGTCATATGCACTCTATGCGTTTCTCAATTATGAAAGACAGTTGACACTGCTGCTCACGCTCCCATTCGCTTTCTACATCATATTCAGATATCTCTATCTGGTGTATTCTGGTTCAGACATACCAGCAGACCCACATAAAGCGATAAAAGACTGGCATCTCATCATTGGTGTGCTTCTTTGGGGAGCCTCGACGTTCATCGCGCTCTATTACTACAAGATCATCGCAATTATACTTTAGAATTCTTCGACTTTCTCCATTTTTTGGCGAGAAATATTTTATGAATCAAAGTCAAGCCCCATAAATACGGCCTTCGGAAGCTTTGCCCTTCGGCCTTCTTTGTCGCTTGCATCCTTGTTTGGCGCCTGTAAGAACGCGATAGATTCGTTTAATCATCATAATTAAATATTGTCAAAACCAAAAGAAAAAGGATGAAATTTTTCAGTGTTAAAAACCACTGGTCAAATGAACAGAATTGAAGATTCATCAATAAGTCTTGAAGAGCTTTCCCCACTTGCCGTTGTTGAACTTGTTGATTATTTTCTTGCCGACCAGCGGATACCAAAGATTATCATGATAGAACGCGCTTGCAAAGACACAGAGATTGAAAAGTCCTGTGTGGAACAAGAAAGGTTCGACAAAACTAAGCGGACCTTTGCGAAGCATCTGATCCCAGAATATGACCGGGCTCTTGTTTGTCTTGAATCTGAAATTGATCTTAGATATATCCTCGCCGACAACATCTATCTGATCCACATCACCACAGCCAAGCCCCATGTCGTGAGCGAGTTTTATGAATTTGATACGCATAGGATCAAAACCCATGAGC
>Ga0066640_10000240_pt1 | contig 31504 bp, 36 predicted proteins | sample CryGeyCG2114_020_2_FD_59505 | JGI IMG/M metagenome (GOLD analysis project Ga0066640, IMG submission 59505) | Groundwater microbial communities from aquifer - Crystal Geyser CG11_big_fil_rev_8/21/14_0.20 | ecosystem: Environmental > Aquatic > Deep subsurface > Groundwater | place: USA: Utah... | reverse complement strand
TTCATCATAGTGTCGTGTTCACAGGACTGTGCAACACATGCGCTGTGGTTTAACTATTTTTCTGTATGGTCTCTATTTCTATCTGGCTGTATACAATAGGCAGTGTGATTGTTATCAGTCTTGTATCACTCGTTGGCATTGTGACGTTCGCGGTAAATGCTGAACGATTAAAAACATGGCTGCTCCTGTTCGTTAGTTTTTCTGCCGGCGCTTTACTTGGTGATGCTTTCTTGCACTTGCTGCCAGAGGCAGCAGGGGATGGTGGATTTGAACCGGTCATTTCATTTGGGGTCCTTGCGGGTATTATTGTGTGGTTCATGATAGAAAAGTTGATTCATTGGCACCATTGTCATCATATTGACGATACAAAAGAAGAGCACATACACCCATTTGCAATTTTAAATCTGCTTGGTGATTTCGTTCACAATGTGATCGATGGTATGATTATCGCCGCGACATTTGTCGTCAGTATTCCTGTTGGTATTGCGACGACAGTGGCTGTTATTTTCCATGAAATTCCACAGGAAATTAGTGATTTCGGCGTTCTCCTGCATGGGGGATTTTCTCGAAAGAGAGCGCTCTATCTCAATTTTCTCACCGCACTTGGCGCAATCCTTGGCGCAATCCTCGCGCTTATTTTTCTTGGCTCTATTGATGGGCTTGCTACCATTTTGATTCCGTTTGCTGCAGGATCGTTTATCTATATTGCGGCAGCAGACTTAATTCCAGAATTACATAAGGAAGTTCGTGTGCACGAATCAATCAAACATCTCGTTGCGCTGTTGCTCGGTATTCTGGTTATGACGTTGCTGTTGTTTTTGGGATAATATTGATCGGAGTAACGTATGAACAAAGGGAATGTTTACCTGCCGGCAATGGTTTAGTAGGGGCGTCCGTAAACACACTCCCTGCGGTCGTGTGTCACTCCGTTCTTTTTAAAAATAAAAAAACACTGCAAATATCAGTTTAATCCTTTTCCAAATTTATGTAATCATTGAAAATTTTGTGAAGTCCCCGCCCCCGATGAACGCTCGTCCATGGGGGGCAGGGGTTGCTTTGGTGGCATGACCAGACTACCGCCGACGTCGCCCCTTCCTCGGCGACGAGATCCTGGCCTCCAGTGCGCCGATCGCAGCGTTGAGGAACGCAAGTGTGTGCTCCGCGTCCCCCGTGATTTTCTCGCAGGTTCTGACCAAGCAGAGATGGTCGAGAATCATTCTTTGATCTACCTCTGAGAGCAACCGCCTGAGCGGGCTTTCGACTATCAGGTTGCAGAGGTCGCTGGTCCGCGCCCAACGGATCTCATCATCCTCTCCATCCCCGATTTCGTCGAGTTTGTTTACGATGTACTCGACTCATGGTGTGTACTTCATTCTACCCCTCCCCATCTCTCCACAAAAAACCACCCTGTGTGGCATTTGGGAAAGATAGTTCACCATAACAAAGAGAGAGAGATGTCAATGTCTCCATCTGAAGAAGTCAGTTTTATTTTCTATAGAACGCTATTTTTGGTAAACTATAGTTGGTTATTACCTTCTTAAAAAAGTTGTCAGGTAAGAAAGATCCCTGCCTGCCGGCAGGCAGGCTTCGTTTTACTCAGGATTAACTTAATATGAAAAAACCTCCATTCATCATAAAAGCAAATGGCGAGAAGGCGCACTTTTCTCGCAGTAGTTTGTTTACCTCGCTAGTTCGGTCGGGTGCGCCACAAGATGTTGCGAACAGTGTTACTGATAAAGTCTCAGCAACGATTCGAGATGGAGTATCGACAACACATGATATTTATTCGAAGGCGTACACGCTTCTGAAAGGGATGAAGTATCATCCTATCGCAGGCAGGTATAGTTTGAAACAAGCGATCATGGAACTCGGACCGACGGGATTTCCGTTTGAAGTATTTATTGCAGAAATTTTAAAACGACATGGGTACCAGACACGCATAGGTGTGATTGTAGAAGGGGTATGTGTTTCGCACGAAGTAGATGTCGTGGCAATAAAAGATACTGTGCATGTACTTGTCGAAGCAAAATTTCACAATCAGCCCGGAATGCATACCGATGTAAAAGTTCCTCTGTATATCCAGGCACGATTCCAAGATATAGAAAAACAGCTTAAGCGTTCTGGAGACACACACAAGAAACATGAATCATGGGTGGTGACGAATACCCGACTTACCTCGAGTGCTATTCAGTATGGTGAGTGTATGGGGATGACGCTCATTGGATGGCGGTATCCTGAAAGTGGGGGATTGGAGAAAATGATTGAAGAAGCAGGATTGCATCCAATCACTTGTCTTCCATCACTCACAAAAAAAGAAAAAGAACTGCTCCTTCGGAAAAATATTGTGTTGTGTAAAGATATTATTGAAAAACCTCGTCTGCTGGCGAATATTGGTATGGTGTCGCAGAGAGGATCGAAGATTATATCTGAAGCAAAAACAGTGTGCCAAACTCCAATGGAGGCAGTTTGATTTTGTTTTTCTGAGTGGTATACTTGTTTCATACATGTTTAATCTCTCCTGGGTCTAATTCCCCGCACCTTGGTGCGAGAAAGAAAAAATTCAGGAGATACCCCGCCCCTCTGAGGCGGGGAGCTTCATTCATAATTTTTTATTGTATGGTGTGGTCAAACTTTCTCGCATATAGTGACCTTGGGTTTTTTCTCCTCCGTCTTGTGCTCGGTGTTATTTTCATCTATCACGCTCTTCCAAAATTAAAGAAACCAGCAAACATGGCAGGTATGTTTGGTGGCAAAGCATGGGCAGTGACGCTCCTCGGACTTGTCGAAGGAATTTCAGGACTTGGCATTATTCTTGGTATTTATCTTCAGTTCTACGCACTTCTTCTTGCCGTCGTCATGGTAGGTGCCATATATTTTAAAGTACGCAAGTGGAAAGTGTCGTTTTCTTCTATGGATAAGATGGGATGGGAGTTTGATCTTATTCTGCTTGGTGCGTCACTCCTACTCCTGTTGAGCGGTGGGGGAGGTATACTTATATTTTTTTAAAAATACATACGGTGATTGTACACATAAGAGCCATTGATACATCAATGGCTTTTTAAATTTTGAATCTTTTTGCTGTCTCTACAAAAATGTTGCCAGAAGAGTATTTTTTTTGTATGATAGTAACCCACATGGTTAATTAGACGATATCTTTAAATTATATACGTCGAAGGATAAATAAATCTATGAAGCGAACACTATTTATACTCATTCTCATCATTGTCGCAGTCGTGCTCTTTTTTTGGAAGCAGGATTCTGTTGCGAGGCAGGCAATCCATTCGGATGGTGCAGTGTCTGAGATGAGAGAACCCGAGCCAGTGATTACAAAGGAAACATTTTCTATTGAAGAAGGGGATACATTTGCATCAGTTATTGAACGTATGGGGTATTCATACGAAGATATGCAAGCAGTACTCGATGCAGGGAAAAATATCTATGATTTTACATCTATCAAACTTGGGAGTGCGTTTGTGGTACAAAAAAAAGATGGGGTGTTTGATGTGATTGTATATGATATCAATTCAGAAGAGCAGGCATTGATTACAAAAAATACAGTCGATGAGTTTGTCGTAACGAGACAAGATATTCCTTATGACAAACAGCAAACAGAGGCACATGGTGTGATTCAGTCATCGCTTTTTGTGGCAGGGAATGATGCTGGTATTCAGGATAGAACGATTCTTGCTCTCGCCGATGTGTTTGCCTGGGAGATAGATTTTGCGACGGTTATTCAAGAGGGAGATTCTTTTTCTCTCATTTACGAAAAACGATCGAGAGATGGTGAGAGTGGACCAGACGGAAATGTGCTTGTAGCGACATTTATGAATCAAGGAAAGACTTATACTGCGGTGCGGTTTGTTGATCCAGATGGAGGCGTGGGGTATTATGCAATAGATGGGACGTCACTCCAAAAACCATTTTTAAAAGCACCTGTAACATATTCCCGTATTTCCTCTGGATTTACATCAGCACGATTTCATCCTGTCACAAAAAGTACTGCCCCACATCTTGCTATCGATTATGCTGCGCCACTAGGTACGTCCATTCATGCAACAGGAGATGGTGTCGTGACACGTGCGAGTTGGAATGGTGGCTATGGCAATTTTGTCGCCATTCGCCACAATGATGTCTGGGATACACATTATGCCCATCTTTCTCGATATGCAGTCAAAGCAGGGGATCGTGTACAGCAGGGTGATGTGATAGGATATGTTGGGTCGACAGGATGGTCAACCGGACCGCACGTCCATTATGAAATGGTAAAAAATGGAGTGAAAGTAAATCCACTCACAGTCGAACTTCCAGCAGGCGATCCTATAAAAGATGAGTGGCGAGCATCGTTTGAAGAAGTAAAAGGGAGGTATGAGACGTTTTTTGGTAACTAATAATAGGACTGTAAGAACCTAACTTACTTTTTATGTCAGATATACAACAGATGACAAATGCAGTAAAAAAATTTCGTGACGAGCGTGATTGGAAGAAATTACATGATCCAAAAGAATTAGCTATTGGAATGTCAATTGAGGTAGCAGAAGTGCTTGAGCTTTTTCGATATAAAACCAATGCGGAAAGTATCGTATATGCGAAGTCACACCTTGAAGATGTGTCGGACGAGCTTGTAGATGTTCTGTACCATGTGCTCCTTATAGCTGATGATCTTGGAATAAATTTACATGGTGCTGTTATGAAAAAATTAGAAAAAACTGCGAAAAAATATCCTATTGAAAAAGCACGTGGAAACAATACGAAATATACTGATTACGAGTAATTAAATCACTTGTTTTATATTCGGGTAATTGGTCTCAAGTCTTGCTTTTTTCCCTTCATAAGCGCTACACTGTAGCTATATGAAGATTTCCTCATTACTAAAAAAGAAAAAGGTATACACACCTATTATTGTGGTACTTTTGATTGGTGGATTTGTGTTTGTGCAGTCAAAAAAGACCCCTGTTCCTGAATTTTCCAGTCAGCTGGTCGAGCGTATTGATCTCACACAAACCGTGAGTGAGACAGGATCGGTGGAGGCATCGCTTGATCTTGTATACGGATGGGAGACGAGCGGTAAAGTGATTGAGATTTTGAAACATGTGGGCGACAACGTGACATCGACAGATGTTATCGCACGACTCGGAAGTGAACAACAAAAAGCACGCTATAACGAAGCAGCTGCGCTACTTGCATCGGCACAAGCGAGATTGAATCTGGAGCTTGCAGGGCCGAGTGATGAAGTACAAAAAAAGAATTTTGCTGTAGTGAAGCAAGCAGAAGCAGCGCTCGCACAATCAAAAGCAAATCTCACAAAAGTAGAAGCACAATCATCTGCCAGTGTCGCAAGCGCAGAAAAAGCAGTTGAAACGGCAAAGAATAATTTGCAACTGGTGGCAGATGGAGAAGATAGTGAACTGGTGAATGATGCGTATGCCGATCTTGTGAATACAATGAAATCAGCGACGACAAATCTTGGGAATGCACTCACTATTGCTGATAACATTTTAGGCATCGATAACACACTTGCCAATAACACATTTGAAAATGTATTGAGTGTGGTAGACATGAGTACACTCTATGCAGCGAATTCGTCATATGCAATAACAAAATCAAAAAAAGTGCAGGCAGATACCCTCGTAGGAGTTCTTTCTGCATCAGATGATCATACTGCAATAGATATGGCGTACACGTCAGTACATAGTGCACTTGGGGCGATGCAGACCCTTTTGTTGAATGTCCAGCGAGTCCTTGTCGCCACAAGAGCCCTTGGTAACCTCACACAAACAGCACTCGATACACTCAAATCAGGAGTTACGACAGTACAGGGGGCCATTGATACGAGTGCTACAGGAGTAACAAATGGAAATCAAGCAATTGCGTCCGCACGAAATTCGCTCACCTCGTATACTATCGCATATAGTAAAGCACTATCAGATTTGGAACAAACAAAAAAACAGACAGATGCAGATATTGCAGTCGCTGAAGCACAAGTATCTGCACAAGAGGCAAACGTGGTTCAGGCACAGGCGAGTTATAATGATCTCGTTGCCCCTCCACGGAATGTAGATGTGGCATCACTTCGAGCTGACGTGTCCCGTCAAGCTGCAAATTTGTCTACGCTTCGTGATGAATTGAAAAAAACAGATCTTGTCGCCCTAGCGACTGGAATGATTAGTAAACTTGATGTCGAAGTCGGGGAGAATGTCACGATAAATCAAGAAGTGGTGGGTATTTTGGCAAATGGATTTACTATTAAAGTCGATATTTCTGAGTCAGATGTTGCAAAGCTATCTTTGAATGATTCTGTTCATATAACGCTCGACGCATACGGAGAGAACGTTCCTTTTTCAGGGACTGTGGTAAAAATTGAACCTGGTGAAACGGAAATTTCTGGTGTGGTGTACTACAAAACAACTATTTTGTTCGATGATATTCCAAGTGAGTACGATGTCCGTTCTGGTATGACGGTCAATGTGGATATTCAGACGGATATTCGTGAGCAAGTTCTCGTGATTCCAAGGCGTGCCGTCCTTACAAAAGACGGAACACAATTTGTTCGTGTTGTAAAAAATAAAGAAAAAGGAATATTTGAAGAACGGACAGTTGAAACAGGTCTTGCTGGTGACGATGGATTGGTTGAAATTACAAGTGGCCTCAATGAAGGGGACGATGTCGTGACGTTTTTGAAAGAATCTTAAACAGTGTGGCACACGTATCAGGGGGATTATCACATAAGAAAGAACAGTGGACGACAGCAACCCCACCCTAACCCTCCCCTTATAAAGGGGAGGGAACTTCTAGATATGCCCCTTATCCAAATAAAAAATCTTAAAAAATCATACGTCACTGGCGACATCGAGACACCAGTGCTTCATGGTATTGATCTTACGATCGGCAAAGGAGAGTTTGTGGCGATCATGGGACCAAGTGGTTCTGGTAAGTCCACGCTCATGCATATTCTCAGTTTTCTAGACAATCTTACAGAGGGTGAGTATGTGTTTGAAGGACATGATGTTTCTACACTCTCATCCGACGAGTTGGCACACATGCGAAATGAAAAAATAGGATTTGTGTTTCAAGCATTCAATTTGCTTCCTCGCACAAGTGTCTACGACAATGTCGCTCTCCCGCTCTTGTACTCGAAAAAAAAGTTAGATGAGGCTGATGTAAAAAAAGCGATTGACGCGGTGGGGCTTTCCTACAGGATCAATAACATCTCCAACCAACTCTCCGGAGGAGAAAAACAACGTGTCGCGATCGCGCGCGCGATTGTGAATGATCCGGATATTGTGTTTGCAGACGAGCCGACCGGGAATCTGGACAGCAAGACGGGGACAGAAATCATGAGAATACTCGAAGATTTCAATGATCAGGGAAGAACCATCATCATGGTGACGCATGAGCAAGACACGGCAAGCCATGCCAAGCGGATCGTCGGGCTCAAAGATGGAGTGATTGAAAAAGATGTAGTGGTCAATGGGAGGCGGTCTGTGAGAGATGGGGATATACGGAAGTAGGAGTACTATGCTTTGATCAATGCAATACTGATAACGCCGAGGAAGATTCCAATTTTGTTTGTCATGAAGGCTATACTGCATCACATGACTCTTCTCGATTCCTACAAGACAGCCACTAAAAATTTGTTTGTCAACAAACGACGGTCTTTTTTGACCATGCTTGGTCTTATTATTGGTATTTCTTCTGTGATTCTCGTTATGAGTGCTGGGGCTGGAGCTCAGTCGCTGATTACAGGACAGGTGCAGAGGCGGGGCACAGACCAGGTGGTGGTTCTTGCAGGAGCCAGTGACCCAAATGGTCCGCCGGCGCAGGCGCTTGGCATCATGATTGTCACGCTTACCGAGGACGACAAGGATGCGCTTCTCAATAAAAGCAATGTCGGGCATGTGTCCTATGCATCTGGCTATGTTACAGGCAATGGGGTGCTCAAGTGGGGAAATGTTGATAGAAATGTCACATACACCGGCGCGAATGCTGATTATGACGTGGTAGAAGCTGTGAGCATGGCAGACGGAAGTTTCTTTACCGAGGCCGAGGCAAAGGAAGGCGAACCCGTGATGGTACTGGGTTCACAAATTGCAGAAGAAATTTTTGGGAATCAGGATCCTGTTGGGGAGCGGGTAAAACTGGATAATAAACAGTTCCGTGTGATTGGTGTCCTGGCGCCAAAAGAAAGTTCTATTTTTGGTGATGCGGACAATAGTATTGTCATTCCACTGCGGGTTGCGCAATACGAATTGCTTGGCGTTCGGCATGTGACGTTTATCCGTATGAAGCTCGAAGGGGAACAGTATATTGATCAGACAGAAGAAGAAATACGACAGGTGTTGGTGGACAGGCATGGTGAAGAAGATTTTTCTATTCGGAACACGGCAGCTGCGCTCGATATTCTGACGACCATTACGAACGCATTGAAGTTTTTTCTTGTTGCAATTGCAGCGATTTCGCTCTTTGTAGGTGGAGTGGGTATTATGAATATTATGTTGATTGCAGTTGAGGAAAAAACACGAGAAGTGGGATTGCGCAAAGCACTGGGTGCGACTGATAGCGATATTCTAAGACAGTTTCTTATTGAGACAATTGTGCTTTCTCTGCTCGGTGGTCTGATTGGGCTCGCCATTGGTGTCTTCCTTGCATTCCTTATTGCAAAGATTGTGCAGGGACTTGGGTATCAGTATGACTTTATTGTCTCCCCAACGGCTGTGATAGTATCGATGTGTATTACCACATTGATCGGTCTTGTGTTTGGAGTGTATCCAGCACGGAAGGCGGCGCGACTAGATCCGATAGATGCGTTAAGGTATGAATAACTTGTAACTCAAACCTTTAGGTTTGATACGTGTGTGTCAGGCCTGAAGGCCTGAGTTACATCATTCATAATATACTATGAAAACTTTCCTCCTCGCGTGGAAACAACTGACAAAGAATAAAGGCCGGGCAGGGTTGACTATTTTTGGCGTGACTATTGGTGTGGCAGTGGTCATCCTTGTATTGTCTGCAGGAAACGGAGTGAAAGGACTTGTACTGGGTGAGCTGGATTCATTTGGGAGCAATTGGATTGATATAGAAGTAAAAGTGCCAAGCACGGGGAAGGCATCTCTTGCGAATGTGCAGTCTATGGCAGGCGGGGTAACAATAACAACACTGACACTCGATGATGCAAAGCGCGTGCTTGCCCTTGATACCATCACAGACATATATGCGGGGGTCACGACGCAGGCAGTGTTTGCATACGGCAATGAAAAAAAGCAACCAACTATTTTTGCCGTGACCGCGAGCTATGTTCATATCGATACAGGCACGGTGATAAAAAAAGGGAGATTTTATACGGACGAAGAGGATGCTGCTGCCACGCAAGTCGTGGTGCTTGGCTCGAAACTGAAAGAAACATTGTTTGGGAATGACGAAGCGGTCGGGAAAAATATCAAAGTTGGAGGGAAATCATTTCGCGTTATTGGCGAATTGGAGGAGCGGGGTGCGACTGGATTTTTTAACTACGATGAGATCGCCTATATTCCACTCCAGACTGCACAAAAGAAAATGATGGGCATTGTTCATGTCATGTTTATGATCGGACAGATGGCGGATGCGGACAAATCTGATGCCACGGCAGAGGAAATTCGATGGATCCTCCGGGAACAGCATAACATCACCGACCCTGACAAAGACGACTTTTCTGTGACTACACAACAAGAATCAGTCGATTTGATCAATACGGTGTTCTTTGGTATCCAGATGCTCCTCGTTGTTCTCGCAGCTATCTCCCTTATCGTAGGAGGGGTGGGGATTATGAATGTGATGTATGTGTCGGTGGTGGAGCGCACGTTTGAAATTGGCCTTCGCAAAGCCGTGGGTGCGCGTGAAAAAGAAATTAGGAGACAGTTTCTTACCGAGGCAGTGGTGCTGACCATGTTTGGTGGCGCTATCGGCATTGCCGTTGGTATTGTCCTTTCATTTTTCATCGCCCTTGGCGCGCAGTTTGCAGGATTAAATTGGAAGTTTGTGATTTCCGTTCCATCGATTATAATAGGGACATCATTTTCTGTGGGGATAGGATTGCTTTTTGGATATTTCCCGTCGAAAAAAGCAGCGACGTTGGATCCTATTTCAGCGCTTCGCCAGGAATAATTGGCATTATACTATATGAAAAATAATCTTCTTTTCTTCACTTTATTTCTTTTTGTCGGTGTTATGCTTTGGTGGCTTGTTCATCTTTTTGTAATGAAGAGTGGGCGCACTGAAGAATCTATTCTTCCACCTATAGAAAACACGCAGGAAGACGTTGTTTTAGATTCAGAAAAAATAGAAGAAGCTACATCGGTTGTATCAACGTCGGTAGAGGTAGTACAGCAAAACAGTATCGCATCGACTACTTTGATCGACGTTTCAAAAGATACTTCTCAGCAGAAAGATGCAGAGCAAAGAGAGCTATATGTGTTTGAAGGAGGAACATGGCAATATGACAGTACTGATGCATCCGGCGATATTGGCATATCAAAAACGTGGTCATTTTCTGATGGAAAAGCAGTCTTTGATGGATACCCAAATTTACAGATAGTGGCAACATATGATGTTGAAGTCACTTCGCCCATGTCATGGACACTCCATGTGACCCGAGAAGATGTGCTACCTTCTGCCGTCGATATGCACCTTGTGTATACTGAGGACGTTGGTTTGTTTATTGATGACGATGGCCCCTTTGTTCGCAAAGCTTACAAATAATATATGTCTATGACTCACGATTCACGTACGTCAATTTTTTTCTTGATTTCTGCCAATGCTGTGCCACTTGTTGGTGTGTTGTTTTTTGGATGGAGTTTGTTTGGTGTTCTTTTCTTTTATTGGCTTGAAACGGTTGTTGTCGGGATACTCAATGTACCAAAAATGTATATGACAAAAGGAGTGGATACGCAGATGACAGAAGGATTGAACAAACTTTCCGAGTCGGCACGCGCCAGAGCATACACTGCTATTCGCACGTTTACGATTCCTTTTTTTGTATTTCATTTCGGCATGTTTGCTCTCGTCCATGGTATATTTGTATTTTCACTTTATGGCCCAGCAGATATTACTTTTGGAAGTGTGATTACTGCGTTGGTGACGAGTTTCGTAAGTCATGGGTATTCTTTTGTTACAAATTTTATTGGCAAGAAAGAATATCTCACTCGTTCTATAAACCAACAAATGGGTCAACCATACAAACGAGTGGTTATTTTGCACCTTGCTATTTTATTTGGCGCTTTTCCACTGATGGTGTTCGGTTCTCCCTTCGTTGCAGTCCTGATTCTTATTGTATTAAAGACATGTTTTGATATGTATCTCCACATGAGAGAACATGCATCGTCTGTTACCTAACGATATGCAATATCCACTGCGCACGCGTTTTGCGAGTGACATTGTTACAGAATTTCTTCAGCCAAAAAAACCCTCAAATAAGGTTATTATTTTAGCTTCTGGCATGCCAGGTATGCCGAATGCAAAAAAGGTAATGTATACAATTGCAAAAAAAGGGTACTGGGTATTTCTTCCCCGCTATCGAGGAACATGGGAAAGTGGGGGAACGTTTCTTGATCATTCTCCGCATGAGGACATCCTTGATGTGGTTGGCGGAGTTTCAAAATCGTTTCAAGATGCGTGGACGAATGAGGAATATACCATTGAGAATCCAGACATATATGTGATAGGTTCGAGTTTTGGCGGGCCTGCGGCGATTCTCTGTTCTATGGATTCACGAGTAACAAAAGCAGTTGCTATCTCGCCTGTTGTTGATTGGCGAGAAGAGGAGAAGAGCCCTACTGAGCCGATGAGTATGCTCGGGCGTATGGTAAAAGATTCATTTGGAGAAGCATATCGATTTTCACTTGATGACTGGGACAAGCTTGCACGTGGAACATTCTACAATCCGGTTGACCATGCAAAAGATATTGGTTCAGACAAAATCATGCTTCTTCACGCATTAGACGATGATGTGGTATTATATGAGCCTACTGTTCATTTTGTAAAGGATGTGGGATGTCGTTTTTTTCTCCTAAAGAAAGGTGGACATCTCGGTTCTTCGAGCTTGAACACGTGGAAGGTGGGGGGGAAAATTTGGAAATTTTTAGAAACAACAGTATGAACGCACTTGAAATAATAAATTTTACAAAAAAATACGGTGACCTCACTGCTGTTGATGGTATTTCTTTGACTGTAAAACCAGGAGAGTTTTTTGGATTTCTTGGAAAGAATGGCGCTGGAAAGACGACGACCATCAGCGCTATTACAGGCATTGGAACTATCACCAGTGGCACAATTCAGGTGTTTGGCATTGATGTGGAGAAAGACTATCGTGAAGCGCGACGAAACATCGGGTTGTGTCCGCAAGAGTTCAATGTGGATTTTTGGGGGAAAGTAGAGCACACACTCGCGTACAATGGCGGATATTTTGGAATGAGTAAAAAAGAATGTGCCACACGTGTCGAGGAGGTGTTGGATATTTTTGAACTACAAGCACACAGAAAAAAATCATTTCGTGAGTTGTCGGGTGGTCTAAAGCGTCGTCTCATGCTTGCTCGAGCGATGATGCATGATCCAGAACTCCTGATTCTGGACGAACCGACTGCAGGTGTCGATGTCGAACTTCGTCATGAACTATGGAAATATCTCAAGCGCATCAACGAAGAAGGGAAGACCATTATGTTTACGTCGCATTATCTTGAAGAAGTAGAGGCACTGTGTCACCGTATTGCGATTATCGATGGGGGAAAGATTATTGCAGATGCAAAGAAAGAAGAATATACAAAGGGTGGGAGTAGTCTCGAGAAAAAATATTTGGAATTGACACGGTAAGACTGAAGACTATCCCTTGCGTTACGGCAAAAAAGATTGAAGAGTATCTCGGTCGTTATGCAGAGTCTTCAATCTTGTGATGCGAAGCACCGCAGCAATCTTCAGTCTTACCTCACTATCATATCTTGTAATGAAGAACGTATGAATATAGTTGGCCTCAAAACACTCATTTTCCAAGAAATCCAACGCTTCATGCGGGTATGGATACAGTCTTTGGTCAGCCCGTGGATCAACGCGCTGTTGTATATACTCATATTTGGTGTTGTCGTAGGATCGCAGATCGGTGACATTGCTGGCGTTAGGTATATTGATTTTGTTCTTCCCGGCATTGTGATGATGAACCTGATCGCCGCCGCGTACATGCAGGGGGCATTTGGATTGTATTTCAAACGATTCGCAAAAAATATCGAGGAAATTTTGGTTGCGCCATTTTCTCACATGGAGCTCATGATCGGGCTCATGATTGCAGGTATTGTGCGGGGACTTGTTGTCGGGTTTGGTGTGTACCTCATGGCGCTTTTTTTCACGACCGCGACCATATCCCATGTGTTTCTTTTTCTTTTTTATAGTATTGCCGTATCACTTATTTTTTCTTTTATCGGGCTTTTGATTGGTCTGTGGTCAGACAATTTTGAACAGTTATCTGTGCTCCAAACGTTTGTCATTACCCCATTGACCTTTCTTGGAGGTGTGTTCAATTCTGTTCAGATGTTGCCGGAACAAGTACAATTTTTTGTGAAATTGAATCCGTTTTTCTATTTTGTCGATGGATTACGGTATGCTATGATTGGTGTCAGTGAGGCGAATACGCTTGTCGGACTTGTGTTAATTTTCAGTTGTATTGTTGGGCTCGGTGGGTGGACATGGTATCTGTTCAAGATTGGGTGGCGGATACGGACGTAAGAGGCAAACAGTGATAAGACACAAAAAGTAGACGTGGAATTAAGAGACCTCTTTGGGTCTTTTTTGCATAGCACCCAGGAAGATGTATACTGGTACTATAGTCTTTACTCTTCATTGATATGAAAAAGGGCATCCCACCAATCATTCTTGTCTTGACGCTCCTTGTTCTCGTGGCTGTGGGGTACGCATACATTCAATTGTATCCCGGGCTTGCGCCGGTGTTGAGCCCTCCACCCGCGGATATCACGGATATATTGGGGATACAACAAGAATCACCGTTGTCCAAAGCGGAAAATCAAACCGATATCCCCCTGTCTATTCCAGATGGATTTACCATCCGTGTGTTAGCTGATGATCTCCCCGGCGTGCGCGTCATGGCTATGGGACCTGGCGGGGCGTTGTTTGTATCACAGATGAATCAGGGTGTTATCAGCAGACTTGATATTCGCAATCATGGTGTGGTGAGTCGGGAAGTATTTTTGACAGGATTGAACAATCCGCATGGCCTTGCCTTTGATCCGGAAGATCCGTACGCACTCTACATCGCGGAAGAAAATCGTATTTCAAAGCTCATTGTATATCCAGAAGTCGGTCCTATGGAAACTGTTGTGAATTTGCCTGCGGGAGGCAGACATGTCACGCGAACCATTGGATTTGGTCCGGATGGACGACTCTATGTGTCGATCGGATCGACATGTGACGTATGTGAGGAACAAAACCCAATGTATGGGTCGATCCAAGTTTTGAATGAAGAGACGAATACCCTTGAACCATACGCGACAGGACTTCGCAATGCTGTATTTTTTGCGTGGCATGAAGTGGATGGCAGTATGTGGGCAACCGAGATGGGGCGGGATGGTCTGGGAGACGATTTGCCGTCTGATGAAATAAATATCATTGAGCAAGGAAAAAATTATGGTTGGCCTATTTGCTATGGTGACAGTGTACATGATACTGATTTTGACAAACATCAATATGTCAAGGATCCCTGCGCACAGACCACCGTGCCTGCATGGAAACTGCCTGCACATGTCGCCCCACTTGGGATTGGCATTATCCCCGAATCAACAGTGTGGCCGGAGGAGTATTGGTATGACGTGATTGTATCGGAGCATGGATCGTGGAATAGAAGTGTACCAGTTGGGTACCAGTTGTCGCGCCTTGTGGTCAATAGTAACATGGAAATTGAACGCCAAGAGCCGTTTGTGAGCGGGTGGTTGACAGCGGATGGCAGGGCGCTTGGTCGGCCGGTCGATGTGCTTGTCACACATGCTGGTGAGGTGTTTGTCAGTGATGACAAGGCGGGTGTTATTTATAGAATTGTCTATGATCCAGAGCCCCAGCCAATTCCTCTCAGATGGGATGGCGAGATACCATTTGAAATTGATAAGACATCTGAAATGATTACATTCTCCGCTGAAACACCCGGAACCATGTTTTTTGAAGCGAGCTTTCCTGTTACTGTGAAAGATGCCAGTGGCAATATCGTGTACTTCGGACTTGCAACAGCTGACGGTGAATGGATGACAGAAGCGTATGTCCCATTTACAGCCTCGCTTGAAAAACAAGCTGATCCGTCAACTGAAACCGGAACAATGATATTTCAGCGAGATAATCCGAGTGGCTTGCCTGAGCACGATAGTTCGTTTGAGGTACCGGTGGTGTTTGTAAGTCCTGAATGATGTGCGATTGTCGAGTCAGGGGACAAAGAGGAAAGATTCATGACAACCATAAAAATAATTTGACATATATACTAAATATAGCTATAGTATATATGCGCTAAATTATTCATTAGCTTATATGAACACTCAAATTATCTTTAACATTGATAAAAAACTCAAGGAGAAAGCAATGACCAAAGCCAAACACGAAGGCATTCCTCTTGCTGCTGTTCTGAAATTTGCCACCAAGGCATTTGTTTCCGGGGATTTGAAGGTGGGGTTAATCGGGAGTGAAACATTCAATACGCAGACAGCGCGAGAAGTGGCAAATGCGTTAAAGGACATTTTTCAAGATAAAAATCTCTCTCCTGGTTTTACCTCTGCAAAAGACGCAATCAAATTTCTGAAAGCATGAGATATGGAAATAAAATTCCATACAACCTTTAGGAAAAAGCTGAAAAAAACACCTTCTAAAATACAAGAACGTTTTTACGAACGCTTGGAGTTATTTGTCCAGAATAAATTTGATAGAATACTCAATAATCATTCAGTGGGGAGAGCATACCCGGATTGCAGAAGCATAAATATAACCGGCGATTACCGCGCTATTTTCAAGGATCATGGAGAGTTGATTATTTTTATCAACTTTGGCACACATGCTGAATTATACTGAATGCAACAATAAAGACCATGCCATCATTCCGCGACAACGTCCTCGCTACCGTCCGTGCTATCCCAAAGGGGAGTGTCTTGACATACAAGCAAGTCGCAACAAAAGCGGGCAATCCAAACGCCGCCCGTGCGGTCGGGGAGATTATTCGGACGAATTATGACCCAGACATACCATGTCATCGAGTTGTCCGCTCCGACGGGAAACTTGGCGGATACAACCGCGGGATTGAAAAGAAGCTGGCGCTGCTCAGAGCGGAGGGGGTAGGTGTTGATGGGAAAGAAGTACTACTATAAGTAACAGTAAGATTTTTTATGTCAGACCTTACACAAAAACATTGCGTTCCTTGCGAAGGCGGGACACCTCGATTTACGTCAGCGCAGATTGCTCAATATATGGAAAAGCTTGGTGATGGATGGACGAGTGTTGACGATGCGCGAATACAAAAAACCTTTCAGTATACAAATTTTGTTGAGGCCCTTGCGTTTGTCAACCATGTTGGCACGATTGCAGAAGCCGAGCAGCACCATCCGGATATCCATATCCATTACAACAAGGTTGTGATTGAGCTGTGGACACACGCGATAGAGGGGCTTTCTGAAAATGATTTTATTGTGGCGGCGAAGATTGATCAGATATCGTGATTACCATTTTTTTATGAACATTACAAAATTTGGTCATTCATGTCTGTTGGTTGAAGAAGGGAGCGTGCGTTTGTTGATAGACCCAGGTATATTTAGCGATGGGTTTCAAGAGATCTCACCTATCGACGCAATCCTTATCACCCATCTCCACCCTGATCATTGCGACCCCGCTGCATTGCGTGGATTGATTGAACAGAATCCACAGACGAAGGTATATTCCAATGACGATGTCAGGGCATTGCTTGAAAAAGAGGGTATGAGTGTTATTGTCCCGAAAGACAGAGAGAAGATAGACGTGAGTGGTGTTTCCATACGTTCGTATCAAAACACGCATGCGGAAATTTACCGCACACTTCCTCGTCCACAATGCACCGGTTTTCTGATTGCGGACAGATTCTACTATGGCGGAGACAACCTCGATGTGCCTGACGCACCGGTCGATATTCTCGCATTGCCAGTCGTGGCGCCGTGGGGTAAGACAGTAGATTTTATTGATTTTGCTGTCGCTATACATCCACGCATTGTGTTTCCCGTGCACGATGCCATAGGGATACCTGGATTTTTTGCAAAATTTCCTGCATCTATTCTTCCGGAATTTGGTATTGAAGTAAAAATATTGGAGCATCGACAGGTGTATGATTTCTAATCTCTACTGGTTTAATTCCCCGTACCTTGCCGTGAGAAAGAAAAAAAATGAGGGGATGCGTTGTCCGATTTAGTGTGGTTCATTGATGTATTTTTCTACTTACAAAAAGCCCTGCTCCTACATTTTCAACATAACTTTCAAACTGTGGATCAGATTCTACAGTTTTTTTGTATTCATTCATGTCTGTTTTATGCGAGAGTATATTATCCGCGACAATTGTTCCTCCTTGTTTCAGGCGGTCTTTGAGTGCGTGAAAGTATGACGTATGTTCGTATTTTGTCGCATCAAGAAAGATACAATCAAATGTACCTGGAATGTCCGAAAGAATTTCCGGTGCATGTCCTCGTATCTGCGTAATATTGGTGAGTCCGCTGGCTTCAATATTTGTTTTTGCAATGTGAAAACGAGTCTCATTTGATTCGACAGTAATGAGTTGTCCTTTCCACGCTCCCAGTGCTTCGGCAAGGCATATAGCAGAATAGCCGGTGGATGTACCTATCTCAAGTAATCGCATAGGTTTGTATGCGCGTAGGAGCATGCATATATAGTCAGCGGTTTCACGACTGATATGCCAGTTGGTATTTCCTGCCATGATATCATCTTCAAGTCTTGCTTTTACTTCTGCTATAGCCATATCGTTCGTATGTTTGATATACTGTATGTATATTCATTTATGTATAAAGAAAATTATATGGACGTCAATCTTAGTGCTGTTGTTGTCGCAGGCCTTGTTGGCTTTGTGATAGGATTTTTTTGGTACATACCACAGCTGTTTGGGAGGCAGTGGATGAAGGCGGTGGGTATGTCTGAAAAAGACATGAGCAAAGAGGGGATGGGGAGCAAAATAGGGATTGCACTCGTGGCCACGCTTTTGGTTTCCTATGTACTCTCGCATGTTATCACAGGAGCTATTTTGTGGAAGGGAAATGCAGTTGGAAGTGTGGATCCGGTGATGACCGGTGTGCTTGCGGGATTTTGGGTATGGCTTGGATTTTTGGCAACCAGTCTTGTTGATCCTGTGTTGTGGGAGCATAAGCCGTGGAAACTGTGGATGATCAATGCTGGGCAGTGGCTCGTGCGATTGGTCGCTATGGGCGCTATTCTTGGTGCGTGGCGATAATATATTTTTCTATGCACACAAAACACCATCATCATTTTACTATTCCAGCAGTAGCAATTACTGTGGCGTTACTCGGTGGCATCTTCACAGAATTTGGGATGCAATGGTACCGGCATGATCTCGTACTCCCTTCCATTATACCACCGGACTGGGTATTTCCTATTGTCTGGACCATACTGTATATCATGATTGCAGGAGCGGCGTACATTGTGTGGCACGAAGGACCAAAGAAAGTATTTCATTTTTTTGCAACACGTGAAGCAAAAGAAGAATTTGTATGGCTGAAGTGGTTATTTGTCATCAATGCGGTATTGAATGTATTGTGGACAGTATTATTTTTTGTGTTTCATTGGATTGGACTTGCTGTGTTTGAAATTGTTTTTTTGGAAATCAGCATTATCGCGATGATAGGATTTTCTTGGAAGATTTCAAACATTGCGTCGTATCTTCTTCTTCCATATGCGGTATGGATATTGTTTGCAACATACTTGACCATGCGGATTATGTTTTTGAATTAAAAAACAAAAAACCGGACGTGTGGATGTTTGTTTGTGGTATGCGTATGTTTCAGTAGGTCTTATGATTTTTTGTGAAACACACACAGAATAGATCGAGAAAAAAGAACGCTATTTTTTTGCTTACAAAGCTTAAAAAACTTGTCCCCAATGCCCGGATGATTTTGGAATATTCAAATAATTGGGAATTGCTTGTCGCAGTGGTATTGTCGGCACAGTGTACCGATGTTCAAGTACATAAGGTTACCAGGACACTGTTTACAAAATACCGGAGCCTTGATGAGTATGTGTTTGCCGATTCAAAAGAATTTGAACAAGATATTTACTCAACCGGATTTTACAAACATAAAACCAAGAACATTCTTGCGGGAGCAAAGGTGGTGAAGGAACGGTTTGGTGGGGAGATCCCAAAAACAATAGAGGAACTTATCTCCATTCCGGGGGTGGGGAGAAAAACTGCAAATGTGGTTCTTGGCAACGCGTATGGGATTGTCGAGGGGATAGCGGTTGATACACATGTAAAACGATTTGCAAAGAATGTTGGACTCACAGAATCAGACAATTCGGACCGAATTGAGCGTGATCTGATGGATGTCCTTCCGCAGAGTGAGTGGTTTCAGTTTACCTACTATGCAATAGAATATGGACGACAATTTTGTCCTGCAAGATGTACCCACCAGCACTGCCCGTTACGAATGTATATACATACGTAGCAGTTTCGTCTTTGAATGAATTCTGCTATACTTTGTACAAAAGGTTTTTTTATCGCATTTTGTATATATGCTCTCAATTGATTTTTCAAACATTTTTGCCGTTGGAAGCCATGGAATGACAAAAAAACAGTTTCGAGTGCAAAAAAAACATCTGAAAAAACATCTTGCAGGTGTGCAATTACGTGCGCAGGGGTTCTATACGGTTGTCGATGACATGACAACCGTGAGAGATATCGAAACATTTGCAAAGAGCACCGCTCTACAATATGACGACATCATCGTACTCGGAATAGGTGGATCCTCGCTTGGTACCATTTGTTTGCGTGACGCATTATCGCACCTGTATGGAATGCGTCCACACGGTGTTCCTCGATTGCATGTGCTTGATAATATTGATCCTACAATGATCAAAGAGATTCAGGATGTAATTGATTTGAAACGGACACTCTGTATCGTGATTTCAAAATCCGGTACGACACCGGAATCGATGAGTCATTATTTTTATTTTAGAACATGTCTTGAAAAATCTTCCTTACGTGTACGAGAACATATCATATTTGTGACTGACCCGATGCGAGGGGTGTTGAGAGAAATAGCAATGGCAGATGGTATCAAGACATTTGATATTCCTACGAATGTCGGTGGTCGATTTTCTGTACTCACCTCTGTCGGACTTCTTCCCGCTGCATTGATTGGAATTGATATACGAGCATTGCTTTCAGGTGCTCGGGATATGCGCGATCTGTTTCTTTCTCCTGCGTTTACAAAAAATCTCCCATTTCAGCTTGCTGTGGTACAACACTATCTCGATACAAAACGTGGCAAGACAATCAATGTCATGATGCCATACGCAAACAAGCTGTTTCGGTTTTCTGATTGGTACAGACAGCTCCTTGCGGAAAGTATTGGAAAGAAAAAAAATAGAAAAGGAAAGACTGTTCATACGGGTATTACCCCTGTGAATGCGCTTGGTGCCACGGATCAACATTCACAAAGTCAGTTGTACAACGAAGGGCCGAATGACAAATTGTTTTTATTTTTTGTCGTAGAGACACTCACAAAACACATTCGTATTCCATATACAAATTTTACACATAAGGATATTGCATATTTGAAGAACACATCGTTTAATGAGCTCCTTGACATAGAACGAATGGCAACGACGATGTCGTATACAAAAAATAAACGACCAAATCTTACGATTACGATTCCTCACATTGACGAGGAACATCTGGGTCAGTTGTTTATGCTTTTTGAAGGAGCAACTGCATTTCTCGGCGAACTGTGTGATGTTGATGCATTCAATCAACCTGGAGTAGAGTTGTCAAAGAAGCTGACGAAGGAAGCACTGTTGCAGAAATAGATGTTGTATTCATTTTTTACATATGTTCTATTCACCAATACGCAAAATAAGCAGAATACGCAGAGTAACTAATTTGTAAATCATACCCTGCTTACTCTGCTTACTCTGCCTAATTTGCCTATAGTATGTACACCTTTACCGAAGAGCGACCATGGGGAGGATTTGAAAATTTGCTTGAAGCTGATACGTACAAAGTAAAACGATTGGTTCTCACCCCGGGTCAACGACTGAGCTATCAGCGTCATACAAAACGCGCAGAACATTGGTATACCGTGTCTGGTACCGGTATCGCAGTGGTTGATGATACAAAAATACCCATACAACCGGGTGTTGCGGTGGATGTTGGACTCGGAGTAAAACATCGAGTGGGGAATACGGGGAATGAAGACTTGGTTTTGATAGAAATACAGACCGGAACGTATTTTGGAGAAGATGACATTGAGCGGATAGAAGATGATTATGACCGTTCATAATTTGATTTATTTTTTTCTTATGAATTTTATCTACGGCATTCTCGGTACTGTGCTTGGCGCACTTATCGTGATAAAATCTGAATGGATTGTTCAAAATTTTGGGACGAGTGGGTGGGCAGAGGAACACATGGGGATGAGTGGTGGTTCGCGTCTTTTGTATAAGTTAATTGGTTTGATTATTATTTTGTTCTCGCTTCTTTCTATGGCGGGACTGATGGATAATATTTTGCTTGGTATTTTTGGGAGGTTGTTTACGGGATTTGCAAAATAAAAATGTATCTCAGGCCTTGAGGCCTGATGATTTTTACAACGCACATTTGGTCAGGCCTTAAGGCCTGAGATACACGTACTACTTATGCATCACTCTGGCAATCAAATGATCGACCCACATGTGCTTTTTGAAAAAGCACATGTGCAATCCGGAATGCACGTGGCAGATTTTGGATGTGGGCAAACAGGTCATGTCGTGTTTCCATGTGCAAAACTTCTTGGAGAAAAGGGGATTATGTATGCAGTCGATATTGTAAAAGATGTGCTTGCGCAGATAGAAAAACGTGCACGATCAAATAGCTTTCTTAATATTCATACCGTGTGGTCTGATATCGAAAAAGTCGGTCATACCGCTATTCCACCACGCAGTCTTGATGTGGCATTTCTCGTAAATACATTGGTACAAGTAAAAGATCGCCATGCCGTTCTCGAGGAAGTAGACAGAACATTAAAAGATAAAGCACGACTTCTTGTTGTTGATTGGCAAAAAAAAGGACTCCTATTTGGGCCAAAAGATAAAGATTTTATAGATTTTGAAGATGTAGAAACGTGGGCACGGAGCCATGGGTTTGTGGTGCAAGAAATATTTGATATGGGTCGGTTTCATCGGGGGATGGTGCTGTATAAGCATGTGTAGTGTCTTGTTCAAATGACTCTTTCCTAGGAGGTTATACGAGAATCAACAAGATTCCCACTTTCGTGGGAATGACGTGGCGTTAAGACGTCTCGGTACGTCACGCCCGTGCGGTCGGGCGTCTTATGTATAGTATGTCAAAAACAGAAAAACAAACAATAGGTGAATGGGGTGAACAGGAAGCTGTTTGCTTTTTGGTTGAAAAAGGGTATACCGTCGTCGAAAGAAATTTTCAAACCCGCATGGGAGAGATAGATATCATTGCGTGGCACAAGAAAATTCATTTTGGAAACACACTTTGTTTTGTTGAAGTAAAGACACGGGGGGGAGAAAAGGGAAGCGCGGAACGTGCAACACGAGGAGAAAAATTTGCAAACATAAAACAAGCAGCGACTGCGTATTGTTTACAAAACAATGTTGATCGAGAGCACACACCTATTCAATTTGAACAAGTAAGCATCTACGGTGGACCAAAGGGTCTGAAAGATATTCGGCACTATGAGATACCTATGATATAATATATTCATTATGGACTATTCTACATGGCTGTATATTATTGGTGGCGCACTTGTCTTGTTAAGTATTGGGGTATCTTTTCGTGGTGGAGGGCTTGGTGATGTGCTCAGAAAATTTTTACCATCAGGAAATACATCTGAAGGAAGTGACGGGGCTTTTTTGACAAACATCTCCCAACTCATCGATGAAGGTCACATTGATCCGGTAATCGGAAGGGACGAAGAAATTATGCGATTGACGCAGATTCTTTCTCGCAGAAGAAAAAATAATGTGATTCTTGTTGGCGATCCCGGTGTGGGAAAAACAGCTATTGCAGAGGGATTGGCGCTACGAATTTTTGAAGGAAATGTTCCCGATGTCCTCAAAGGAAAACGGGTTGAAACGTTGAATGTCGCAGAGATCCTTGGGGGCACAAAATATCGTGGAGAATTTGAAAAACGGGTTCGGACGCTTATCGATCACATTCGTGCATCAAATCGAGGCATTATTTTGTTTATCGACGAGATCCATACGATTATGCAAACAAAGGGTGCGGAAGGTGCCGTGAATCTTGCGGATATTTTGAAACCAGCACTGGCGCGAGGGGAGCTTCAACTTATCGGCGCAACGACACTGAAAGAATATAAACAATATATTGAGCCGGATGATAGTCTTGAACGTCGATTTCAGCCGCTCATGGTGGATGAACCGTCTATCGATGAGTCAATAGAAATTCTCAAGGGGCTCCGAAAAAAATATGAAGAGTATCATCATGTGACATTTACCGACGATGCGATCGAAGCAGCGGTACGATTATCAAGTGAGTATATTAAAGAACGAAAACTCCCTGACAAAGCAATTGATATTATGGACGAGGCGGGTGCGATGATACATGTGTATGAACATGTGCCACATCATCCCACTGGCGTGTTGTTTGGGGCAGCACATCACGCGTTAGGAACACATGACAAAGAAACCACAGTACAAAAAAAAGAAATTCGAAAGCTGAGTAAAAAAATGAACCGTCTCAAAAATGAAGAAAAGATTATTCAGACAAAGGGGGCATTGTCTGCACGGATAGACGAAATGCAACGACCGACAGGACGTACAGACGTTCCGGTGGTGACAAAAGAACATATACAACATGTCATAGCGGAGTGGGGTGGTATGAAAAAGAAAGATATAGTATAACCAACACATCATATTTTTGTTTTTTTAATTTTTTTATATGGATGAAGAAACACAAGCACCCGTCACTGAGACGAAGACAAAATCAATCACGAACACAAAGCTCGCTATTGCCACAGCGTTTCTTGGCTTTGCTGCACTCGCAGCTGCTGCAGGAGGCATGGGTGGAGGAAAGTCGTGTGTAGGCTCGGGAACCGTTACTGCTGATCCGACACAACAATATGTAGAAGTGTGTACAGGACAGACAATTGCCTATAAAGATACATACGGCATCAACGTCTTTTTCTATGTGAATGGATTTGGTACGAATAATTCTGCGGTATTACCATTGTACGCCCCTGGAGATATTTCAGTCTATGCAGTTGGTTCGCAAACAGTAACGATGATACACAAAGGAAAAACACAAACATTTAATTTTCCTGCTGGAAACGGACTGGTGACGCATACACTCATGTATCGCGGTATGAATGGTAAGGGTGTTGCTTATTTTGCTGTAGGTGCAACTGGTCCGACGACGCCACTAACATGCGAATCCATTGATAAAGAAGTGCTAAGTGGTTCTCTCTGTTATGCTATGCTTGGCTCTAAATACGCATGTCTGAACAAATATACTGGCATGATGAGTGGGTGCGCAGCGGCAGAGGATGATTTTAGTGGATGTGAATCAGGTGGTGCTACGAACACAAACCAAAATAATAACATCATTTGTCCAGTTCCATTACCCACACCAGTTGCGTCATGTGACGATAGTGATGGTGGTATAGATTATTATACAAAAGGAACGGTAACGTCTAATGTCACTTCTTCTACGACCGTGTATACAGAGATTAAAACTGACGAATGTTCGACAGGCCAATTTAGTCTACCAGTACTTCATGAATTTTCATGTGGGGAATATGGGGCAGTTATGCAAGAAACGTATTGTGAATCTGGATGCGTTGATGGAGCATGTGTTACCTTTTCAACACTTCCTGTTGCTGAATTGTCTGTTGTACAGAATAGTGAAATACCAAATGGAATGCTATCTGTTGGAAGCAACCAATTGATTGGGAGTTATATCTTTAGTGCAAAAGGTACAGAAGATGCGTGTCTTACAAAGCTTCGTTTGAACATTAACGGATTCCCAAGTCTCTCTGTTCTGGGAGATACCATTCAGCTTCAGGCAGGAGAAGGGGATATCTTTGGAGAATATGCATTGGCATCATTTCTTTCAGGAGATCCAAATACAATCAATGATTTCTGCATTTCTGCCGGTGATAGCAAGACAGTGAACGTGCTTGCTGATATTGTTGGAACAACAACATACAGCGCAACCACCACGATCTCTACAGCAGTGCAAGGATATTCATATACAGGAAAAGCGAGCGGAGTAAATGCAGAAAAAAATGTGACCGTGGTAGGGCAGTCATTTTATGTTAAGCCATAAATAGGCTCAGTAACGTCATTTGATCTTTAACATAGCTCCGAAAGGGGCTATGTTTCATTATGCCTTTGCTCTTGACAAGAGTAATTTATTGTGCTATTATACAGTCACCTTAGTAGCTTATAAAAGCTGCTTTTTTTATAGCTTATTTTGTGCTTATATTAGCTAAAAAAATTAATAATCTCATTTTCAAATATACTAATTAACAAAACCTATGGCATCAGAAATCGCAAAAGCAATTCAGTTCCTTTCAGATGAAAAAGGAATCGAATATAGTGAAGTTCTCGAAGCGCTCGAAACAGCACTCGCGGCAGCATATCGAAAAGATTTTGGAACAAAGCAGGGTAACTACTTTGTGAAGTTCGACGCAGAAACAGGAGACATGGATATTTGGGATGAGAAAACTGTTGTGGAGGATATTGAAGAAGGCGTGCTCGAGCAGGCACAAGAAGAGTTGGTGGCGCTTCGTGAAAAAGCTCGCGAAGAATATCGTGAATTGACAGAAGAAGAAACAGCACATCTGCCACAGTTTAATCCAAAAACAGACTTGATGGTAAAAGACGCAAAAGAAATCCAAAAGGACGCAAAGATTGGGGATCTTTTGAAAATAGAACAAACCATTCCCGGCGAGTTTGGTCGTATGGCGGCGATGACAGCAAAGCAAGTGATTATCCAAAAAATTCGTGAAGCAGAACGGAACAATGTCTTTGAAGATTTCAAAGAACAAGTGGGACAAATTGTACAGGGAACAGTTCATAAACGCGATCGAGGTGGAAACATTTTGATTGATCTTGGGAAGATTACCGGTTTTCTGAAGCCTGAGGAACAAGTAAAACGCGAGCAATATCGTCCGGGTGTTCGATTGCCGTTCTTTATTCTCTCTATCGAGATGGGACCCCGTGGTCCACAGATCGAGCTCTCTCGTACGAGTAGTAAGATGGTCTCGTCTGTATTCGAACAAGAAATTCCAGAAATAGATGAAGGCTCTGTCCTGATCAAAGGCATTGCGCGTGATCCGGGGAATCGAAGTAAAGTTGCAGTGTTTACCGAAGATGATTCTATTGACCCGATTGGTGCGTGTATCGGACAGCGTGGCAGTCGTATTACAACGATTATCGAGGAGCTTGGTGGAGAGAAGATTGACGTGATTATGTGGGATGAAAATCCTGAAATATTTATCAAGCAAGCACTCTCACCGGCAAAAGTCCAGAAAGTAGAACTGAACGAACAGACAAAAGAAGCTGACGTGCATGTCGAGGAAGATCAATTTTCGCTCGCAATCGGTCGTGGTGGCCAAAATGTCCGCCTCGCGGCAACACTTACCGGTTGGAAGATTAACATTGTTCAAGACGGTGAAAAGAAAGTGAGTAGCGAGGATGATGAAGGAGTGATAAAAGAAAAATTGGAGGGTGATGTACCAGTAGAAGACACGACCGAAGAGATTTCAGAGGATGTTGCTGTAGAAGAGGAAAAGGATGCAAAAGCAACAAAGGTGACAAAGGATTCCAAAGAAGAAATCTCTACTGAATCCACCGAAGCTTCAAGCGAAGGTGGAGAGAAAATGGAAAATGAAGACGAGGAAGTTTCTGAAGAAGAAAAGAAATAGATAGAGATACAATTCAGATACAAAAAACATTGGTTCAGAATGAATCAGTGTTTTTTATTGGAACGTTTAATAGCACTGAGACTCCACAGCCCTAAAGGGGCTATGGAGACAACTGATCGTACTCGCAAGAGAAGGAGTGACAAACGCGAGTTTGTCACTTCGGACATAAGACAAACTCGCGTTTGTCACTCCATTCATTTCAGAAAGATTTTCGTGTTGAGAGGAAGTATGCAAAAAAACTCAAGCAACCACATTTTTGGAAACAATCCTACTACGTCGCCCCTTTCTTTTTTGTTGGTGTGGTAGTATACTCCCCCACATAATTCGTATATATATTTATGACACATGTTTTCGAAGTACTTCTCTACCAACCCATATTCAATCTCTTTGTAGCACTCTATGATATCATTCCGGATATTGGAGTGATCATTCTGGTTATTACCCTGCTCATAAAGCTCGCACTGCATCCACTCACAAACAAGTCCATAAAAGCACAAAAGGAAATGCAAGAGCTCCAACCAAAGCTCGAACTTTTGAAAAAGGAACACAAGGGTGACCAGCAACGCATTGCAAAAGAGACAATGAAACTCTATAGCGAGCATAAAGTAAGCCCCCTTGGGTCATGTTTGCCAATGTTGATTCAGCTTCCTGTGTTTATTGCACTGTACTATGTCCTTCGTGATTTGTTCGCCGCTACCAGGTTTGAATTGTTGTATTCGTTCGTACCAAATCCGGAAACCATCAGTCCGATAAGTTTGGGATTGTTTGATTTATCACAAAAGAGTATTGTACTGGCAGTGCTGGCGGCCGGTACACAATTTTTACAAGCTCGGATGATGCAGGCACAGCGTCCCCCAAAAGAAGCTGGCGTGGCAGGGAAAGACGAAAGTATGGCAAGCATGATGAATAGACAAATGTTATATTTCATGCCCATCATGACGCTCCTTATTGGACTGTCATTTCCCGGAGGCTTGACACTCTATTGGTTCTTGTCAACATTGTTTATGTTATTACAACAGATGTGGATTTTTCGACATGAGAAGCCAAAAGATGGGAAGGCGATTGTAGAAGGGAAGTTGGTGGAATAGCTTCTTTTGTCATGTCGAGCGGAAGCCTAGTGAAACACAGGCTGAAGTCGAGAGATCCCTTATACTTGCATAAACAAGGGATCCTTCGACTACGTCCCTCCTATCGTCGGGACTCCGCTCAGGATGACATACAAACTTTATGCGCATCACATATTCACAATTAAAAAAACTTCCAGTTGAAACTCGTTCAGGCGAGGTGCTTGGGCATGTGGGTGATATTGTGTTTGATATCGATGGACAGCAAGTACTTCAGTACGAAGTAAAATCATCGATGCTTTCCACAAAAAAATATATGGTAGGTCGTGAACAAGTTGTTTCTATTACTGAAAAAAAGATGATTGTAGAAGATGCTGTGGTGGGGCAAAAAGAAGAGCGCCTCAAGATTGCGAAGGGTGACATGGGGACTGAGGCGGTGGCGATGCGGGAAGAGGCGTGAGCCACGTAACATGTAACACGTAACAAACTTTCGAGCGAAGGTTTTTGTTTTTTGAAAGGGAATGAGGGATGTCCTAAGTAGTTTGTCCCCTCCCTAGATAAGGGGAGCCTGCCTGCCGGACAGGCAGGGGTTAGGGTGGGGTTGCGTGGTAAATACAAAATACTTTCATTTACAACAATTTCTCCTAGGGGGAGAGTTTTTTTTATGCTACACTTTTGTTATATGAATATACACAAATCAATCATACAAACACTCGCATGGTTTGATGTGTTCGACACGCCGCTGACGAAGGAGGAAATTTTTCGGTGGCTTTGGAACTTACGGATAACGGATACCTTGCCTGCCGGCAGGCAGGATCATGATATACGGATAGAGAGAGTGTTGCAAGAAATGAGGGAGCGTAATGATATTGGGTACTTGCATGGATTTTATTTTCTTCCCGGGCGTGAAGAGCTGGTCGACAAGCGGCAGCTATCGGTCGTGGTGATTGATAAGAAGATGGACATTGCGAGCAAGGCGGCGAGGCGGATCAGATGGATTCCATTTTTTCAGGCGATGTTTGTGTGCAACACCGTTGCGTCGAGCTCAGCATCGCACTGCAGTGATATTGATGTATTTATTGTAATAAAAAAAGGCCGGCTGTGGCTCACGCGTTTGCTTATCACCCTTACGCTCACGCTTTTTCGTCTGCGCAGACATGGGAAAATGATAGCAAACAGAATTTGTTTGAGTTTTTATATCACAGACGCACACCTTGATCTCTCGGATGTGGCAATCGACGAACCGGATATCTATATGGCATACTGGATTGACCAGCTGATTCCGGTGTATGATCCGGAAGACATTCGAGCACAGATGTTGAAACAAAATACATGGGCAAAAGAATTGATTCCACATGCGTTTCAGCCGTTTATCCTGCATCCGCGTTGGCGAGTGGAGGAGGGGGTAATTGCCAAAAAAATTCGGCGTATGTTTGAAACTGTTTGGGCGAAGGGGTATGGGGATCTTATTGAAGCGCAAGCAAAGAGAATGCAGGAGAAAAAGATGATGATGAATTTTCGAAGTGTAAAAAATGAGTCTGATACACGTGTGGTTATTGATGATACAATGATGAAGTTTCATGAGAATGATCGACGTGTGCAGTTTCGTGAGGAGTGGCGGAAGCGAGTGGTGAGGGTCGTTCAATAGCACACGGATGACACGGATTAAACAGATTTGAACGGATAAATTTTTATAAATAAAATTCGTGCTTATTCGTTTGATCTGTTCAATCCGCGTATCTATAAGTACAAACATGCAATATTTAGAAAAAACAATTCAGTATCTCACATTCCTCTTCCTTTTTTTGCTCCCATGGCAAACGATTCTTTTATTGCAAGAGCGATTTGTGAATGGTGCGAAGTGGGAGTATGGGACGCTGGGCGTTTTTGCAACGGAAGTGCTGGGTTGGATGATCGTATTGCTTTTCATGGTTTGGTACGTGGCCAGACTTCGGACTACAGACTACAGACTACGAACTTTTTCGTTGAGTAAAGACAGACTGTTCGTGTTGAGTCTCTTACTCTTTAGTCTATATTCTTTAATCTTGTCATTTTTTGTAGGAGACACGTTTGTTGCGTTTCAACATACCCGACGGATACTACTTGGGTCGTTACTCTTCCTCTTTTTTTACAGCGGTCCTGTGAAAGGGAAAAATGCTCTCTGGGCGTTTATTCTCGGAAGTATTCCTGTTAGTGTTCTTGGTATTTGGCAATTTCTTTCTCAAGCAACAGTTGCGTCGACCGTGCTTGGTCTGAGTAGCTATATTGTTCACGAGCCCGGCGCATCGATCATTGCCAGCGAGTCGATTGGTAGATGGCTACGCGCGTATGGCAGTTTTTCACATCCAAATGTGTTTGGTGGGTATCTCGCGCTTACGATATTCAGTTCACTTTTGTTGTATCGAAGTTCAGTGGGGTGGGGGAGAGTTGTTGTACATGCGATTATTGTGCTGCAGAGTACGGCGTTGTTTTTTACGTTTAGTCGGAGTGCATTTCTTGCTGTATTTTTCGGATTAGTGGTGTATGTGATTAGTATGTTCCCTCCCCTTTTTAAGGGGAGCCTGCCTGCCGGACAGGCAGGGGTTAGGGAGGGGTTGTCGGAAGTCCGAAGACCCCCTCTTGGTATCCACCTTGGCAAGGGGGAGAGACTTGCTAAGTTGCTTCTTGCATTTTCGATCATTTTTGCATTTTGCATTTTTTCTTTTGCATTTTTCCCACTTGTACAAACCCGTTTTACTGCAACATCACAAAATGAAGTCGTTTCTATCACTGAACGTGTAGCAGGATACGAGCAGGCAGTGGATATATTTTTACAGCATCCACTGTTTGGTGTTGGAGGAGGGAACTATACATACGCATTGATGCAGGCGTTTCCCGGCATGCCGGGCTGGTGGTATCAGCCAGTACACTCTGTTCCGCTACTGTTCGTCGTCGAAGTAGGTTTGGTAGGTGTCGCGTTGTTGGTGTTTGTATTGGTGAGTTTTGTGAGACTACAGACTATAGACTATAGACAATACGTACTCCTTATTACGGGCTATGTACCATTACTTCTTCTCGATCATTATCTCTGGTCAAGCTATGTCGGACTGATGTTGATTGCGGTATTTTTTGGATTATTTTTTCAGAATAAAAATAACGAAGTGTAGACTTCGTTATGTTATAGCTGCGCGTTTTTTTGAGTGGGATTCGATAAAGCGAATTACTTTGAATTGTGAAACACTGTCATTCCGACCGAAACGAATACACGAAGTGAGAGTGCAGTGGAGGAATCCCTTTTCA
>Ga0066640_10000230_pt1 | contig 32267 bp, 38 predicted proteins | sample CryGeyCG2114_020_2_FD_59505 | JGI IMG/M metagenome (GOLD analysis project Ga0066640, IMG submission 59505) | Groundwater microbial communities from aquifer - Crystal Geyser CG11_big_fil_rev_8/21/14_0.20 | ecosystem: Environmental > Aquatic > Deep subsurface > Groundwater | place: USA: Utah... | reverse complement strand
GGACGGTGACGGTCGCGTCCCCCCGGAAGGTGTGGGTCCCCAGCACCCCCTGTGGGAAGCGATCGGCGAGGGTCTTACACAGAGAAGCCGGATTCATGGAGGGAACGCTGCATGCCCGGCAGCGGCGGGGTCTCCCGGCCCTCGTGCTGGGCCTGGATCTTATCCTGAAGCTTCATCAAGCCGTCGAGCACATACTCCGGCCGCGGGGGGCAACCGGGGATGTACAGGTCCACCGGGATGATGGTGTCGATCCCCATCACAGTGGCGTAATTGTCGTAGAAGCCGCCGGTGCAGGTGCAAACGCCGAAGGCAACCACCCACTTGGGCTCGGTCATCTGCTCGTAGATCTTCTTAAGCGCCGGCGCCAGCTTGTGGCTGATCGTCCCCACGACGAACAGCACGTCGGCCTGCCGGGGGGAGAACCGCGGGAAGCCGGCGCCGAACCGGTCCACATCGTAATGGGAACAAGCGGTCGCCATGTACTCCATCCCGCAGCAGGCGGTCACGAACGGATACTGGAAGAGGGAGAACTTCCGGGCCCAGCCGACGGCCGCGTCCAGCTTGGTGGTCATGAAGTTGCTCTTACCGAACATCGCGGCTCACTCCCACTCCAGCGCCCCCTTCTTCCAGGCGTACCAGAACCCCAGGATCACGATCCCCATAAAAACCCCCATCTCCCAGAAGGCAAAGCGTCCCAACTCCCGGTAAACGACCGCCCAGGGGAACAGGAAGACCAGCTCCACATCGAAGAGGATAAAGAGCATCGCGACCAGATAAAACTTGACCGACAACCGGCCGCCGGAGACCTCCATCGGCGGCTGCCCGCACTCAAACGGCTCATCCTTGACCGCCGAAGGGGCTTTGGGGCCCAACACGGAGGCCAAGACCAGCATGGCTCCCGCGATGCCGGCCGCCAACAAGAAAGTAATGAGGACGCCGAGGTATCCTTCCATGATCGGTAATCGGAAACGGCCATTATACACAAACGAGCCGCTCCATGCCAGGCCGTCCGAGCCGCTTCCGGCCGGCGCCGGATGGGGTATAATGGCCCTCCCATGAAGGCCTATTTGGAGCTCCTCCGCCACCTGCTCGACAACGGCACCGAAAAAACCGACCGGACCGGCACCGGCACCTTAAGCCAATTCGGCTGGCAGATGCGCTTCGACCTGGCCGAGGGCTTCCCCCTGATCACCACCAAAAAAGTCCACATGAAGTCGGTGGTCCATGAGCTGCTCTGGTTCCTGCGGGGGGAGACGAATGTCCGCTCCCTGCAGGAAGCGGGGGTCACCATCTGGGACGAGTGGGCCGATCCCAGCGGCGAGCTGGGACCGGTCTACGGCCATCAGTGGCGCAGCTGGCCGGCCCCCGACGGCCGGAAAATTGACCAGATCACCCAGGTGATCGAGCAGATCCGGACGAATCCCGACTCCCGCCGGCTGATCGTCACCGCCTGGAACCCGGCCGACATCGCCCGGATGAAGCTGCCCCCCTGCCACTGTTTCTTCCAGTTCTATGTGGCCGAGGGACGCCTCTCCTGTCAGCTGTACCAGCGCTCGGCCGACACCTTCCTGGGGGTTCCCTTCAACATCGCCTCCTACGCCCTGCTGACCCTGATGGTCGCCCAGGTCTGCAGCCTCAAGCCGGGGGAATTTGTCCACACCTTCGGGGATGTCCACCTCTACAAGAACCATGTCGAGCAGGCCCGGCTGCAGTTGAGCCGGACCCCCTACCCTCTGCCGACGCTGAAGCTCAACCCCAAGGTCCGGTCGATCTTTGATTTTCGGTACGAAGACATCGTCCTGGAGAACTACCGGCACCATCCCCCGATCCGGGCCCAGGTCGCGGTTTAGGCCATGCGGATCTCCCTGATCGTCGCCGCTTCCGCCAACGGCGTAATCGGCGCTCAAAACAAGCTCCCCTGGCGCCTCCCGGCCGACCTGGCCCACTTCAAGCAGCTGACCCTGGGACACCCGATCCTGATGGGACGCAAGACCTTCGAATCCATCGGCAAGCCGCTGCCGGGCCGGACCAACATCGTGATCACCCGAAAAAGGGGCCTGACCCCGGAAGAGGTGAAGGGGCCTGGCCCCGGAGGAGGTGAAAGGGGGCAGGCCACGGGGGCGCTAACCGCCGGCTCGGTGGAACGGGCGCTGGAACTGTGCGCCGGCGCCGAGGAGATATTCGTGATCGGGGGAGCGGAGCTCTTCCGGCAGACGCTGGACCGGGCCGACCGGATTTATCTGACCCGGATCCATGCCGATTTTGAGGGGGACACCTTCCTGTTCGAGATCCCGATGGAGCAATGGCGGGAGACGGAACGGCAAGACCTTGAGCCGGACGACAAAAACCGGTATCCTTACAGCTTCATCACCCTGGAGAAACGCTGAGCCATGGGCAAGACCCTGTTCGAGAAAATCTGGCAGCGGCACGCGGTGACCGAACTCCCCGACGGCACCACCCTGCTCTACATCGACCGTCACCTGATCCATGAGGTGACCTCCCCGCAGGCCTTCGAGGGGCTGCGGCTCACCAAGCGGAAGGTCCGGCGGCCGGAGCTGACGGTGGCGACGATGGACCACAATGTACCAACCGCCGACCGGATGAACATCCAGGACCCGATCTCCAAAGCGCAGATCGAAGCGCTGGAGAAGAACTGTAAGGAATTCGGCGTCACCCTGTACGACCTGACCAGCGACAAACAGGGGATCGTCCACATCATCGGGCCGGAGCTGGGGCTGACCCTGCCGGGCCTGACGATCGTCTGCGGCGACTCCCACACCTCCACCCACGGCGCCTTCGGCACCCTGGCTTTCGGGATCGGCACCTCCGAGGTGGAGCATGTGCTGGCCACCCAGTGTCTGACCCAGAAGAAGCCCAAAACCTTCCGGGTCCTTTTTGAAGGGAAACTTCCTCACCGGGTGACCCCCAAGGACATGATCCTCAAGCTGATCGGTACCATCGGCACCGCCGGCGGCACCGGCCATGTGCTGGAGTATGCCGGCGAAGGGATCCGCTCCCTCTCGATGGAGGGGCGGATGACGATCTGCAATATGTCCATCGAGGCCGGCGCCCGGGCCGGGATGATCGCCCCGGATCAAACCACCTTTAACTACATCGCCGAGGGGAAGCGCCCCTTCGCCCCCCAGGGGGCCGCCTTCGAGAAGGCGGTCACCTTCTGGAAGTCGCTCCCCTCCGATCCGGACGCCCTTTTCGACCGGCGGCTGACGATTGACTGCGGCATGATCGCCCCCCAGATCACTTGGGGGACCAACCCGGGAATGGTCATGGATGTGACCGGCGTCATTCCCGCTCCCGGACAGATTCCGGGAATGAGCGCCACCGATGTGGAGCAGGCCCTGGCCTACATGGGGCTCAAACCCGGAACCCGCCTGACGGATCTGAAACTGGACAAGGTCTTCATCGGCAGCTGTACGAATGCCCGGATCACCGACCTGCGATCGGCCGCCAAAATTCTCAAAGGGAGGAAAATAGCTAAATCTGTTTATGTGATGGTGGTTCCTGGCTCCCAGCAGGTCAAAAAACAGGCAGAAGTGGAGGGTTTAGACCAGATTTTCAAGGAGTCTGGGGCCGATTGGAGGGAGTCGGGCTGCAGTATGTGCCTGGGGATGAACCCCGATCAGCTCAAGCCGGGAGAGCGGTGCGCCTCCACCTCCAACCGGAACTTCGAAGGACGGCAAGGCAAAGGGGGCCGGACCCACCTGGTCTCCCCCGAGATGGCGGCCGCTGCGGCGATTGAGGGGCATTTCGTGGATATCCGGAGCTGGCGCTGATGGAAGCGTTTACGACCCACACGGGGAAATTGGCATTGCTCAACCGGGCCAATGTGGACACCGATCAGATCATCCCCAAGCAGTTCCTGAAATCGATCCGCCGGACCGGCTTCGGGGAGAACCTTTTTTACGACTGGCGATACCTGCCCGACGGCAAGCCGAACCCCGATTTCCCGCTCAACCAGCCCCGGTTCAAGGGAGCCTCGATTTTGGTCGTCCGGAATAATTTCGGCTGCGGCTCCTCCCGGGAACACGCGGTCTGGGCGATCCATCAAGCCGGCTTCAAGACCGTGATCGCCCCCAAAGTAGAGCGGGAGGGCGCCACCATCCCCGGCTTCGCCGACATCTTCCGCAGCAATGCCGGCAAAAACGGCCTGTTGACCGTGGAACTGACGGAAGCGGAAGTGGAGGAGATTTTTCAAATGACCGAGCGGACGCCGGGGCTCACCGCCACGGTGGATCTGGACGAACAGCGGGTGGTGCTGAAGCTGGATGAGGAGATCGCCTTCCACTTCGAGATCGACCCGGCGGTCAAGGAACACCTGGTCCACGGCCGGGACCCGATCGGGGTGACGCTGACCCAGGAAGCCAAGATCACCGCCTTCGAGCAGCGGCACAACTCCCAGATGAAGCGCTCTTAATCCAGTTCGAACTGCTTGGGGAGGGTGCTGAGGCGCTCGCAGCCAGTCTCCGTCACCAGGACATCATCCTCGATCCGGATCCCGCCCCACTCCGGGTAATAAAGCCCCGGCTCCACAGTCACCACATGCCCCGACTGAAGGATGTCGGAAACACCCCCCACCCGGGGGGCTTCGTGGATCTCCAGCCCCAGCCCGTGGCCGGTGCCGTGGAAGAAGCCGACCATCCGGCCGTTCCGCTCCTCGGTCGGGAAACCGGCCTGCTCGAAATGCTTCTGGATCGCTTCATGGACCGCCTTGCCGTCTACGCCGGCCTTGATCATCGTAAAGCCGATCTCCTGCCCTTCCTGCACCAGGCGGTACATGGTTTTCACCTTCTCGGAGGGCTTGCCCCGGACGACGGTCCGGGTGATGTCGGCGTAATATCGGCTTTGGGTCGAGACCGGGAAAACATCCAGAATGATCGGCCAGTGGGCCTTGAGGGGGCCGCTGCCGATGCAGTGGGGATCGCAGGCCTGCACCCCGCCGGCCACGATCGTCTGGGAAGCTAGGCAATCGGACCCCATCAGGGTCACATGCAGGAGCCGCCGGATCAGCTCGGAGGTGAGCGGTTTCTCCTTAAGGTACAGCTCCTCCCCCCGGACCTGCGCCTGGGCGATCACGTCAATCGCCGCCTTAAGGGCCGCCTCGGTCCGCCGAATCGTCTCCCGGATCGCTTCCACTTCCTCCGGCCGTTTCACCATTCGCTCCGGGAAGAAGAGCCCCTTGACCGGCTCCAGGAAGTACCCCTTCTCCCGGAGGGCGTCGGCCAGCGCCACCGGGAAGGTGCCGGGGACCCGGACCTGCTTGACCTGCCGCTCCCGGAACAGTTGGTCCAGCACTCCGACGATGCCGGCCGAACCGCCGGCCTGCTTGGCGGCCAGCGCCAGCTTGGAATGGGAGAGAACCTCATCCACCCGGGCCTCGCTCTTGGCCCGGTCAATCTCCAGGTCGGACATCACCAGAATCTTCCGGCCGTCAATCTCGGCGAAGATGAACGGATCGGGAGCCAGGAAGCGGGTCGCGTAGTAGAGGTCCGCCTCCTGCTCGCTGGCGGCGACGATCAATCGGGCTGTCCCTCCCAAAGCGTCCCGTCGACTCGGGCGGGCAGGCTTATCCGCCATAGTGCCACCCCGTCTCCTTGAGAGTCAGCGGGTCGGTCAGCTTTCCCAGCCCGGCCGCCACCACCTCCCCGATCACGACGGCGTGGTCGCCGCCGGAGGTGATCTCCTTGACCCGGCATTCCAGGAAGGCGATCCCCTCGGTCAGGATCGGGGCGCCGGTCTGGCCCGTCTCGTGCGGGATGCCGGCCAGCTTGTCGGTCCTTTCGTGGGCCGGCCCGCCTGCCACGCTTGAACCGGCGGGGCGGGCAGGTTTCAGGAAATGCTGGGCGGTCGCTTTCTGGTGACTCCCGAGGAAGTTGATCGAGAAAACCTGCTCCGCCTGGATCATCTTGAAGGAGACGCCGTCCCGGCGGACCCCCAGCGCCACCAGCGGCGGCTCAAAGGAAACCTGGGTCAGCCAGGTGGCGGTGAAAGCGTTGAGCTGCCCCCCCTCCCGCACCCCGACCACATAAACGCCGTGGGGGATCAGGCGCAGCGCTTTCTTTTTGGCTTCCAAATCCAGCAGACTCATCGGAATTATGCTATCATACCGTTCATCATGGCGCTGAAATTGACCCTGGTCCTGGCCTTTGCCCTGCTGATCAACATTCCGTTCGGCGTCTGGCGGGCGGGACTGAAAAAATTCACGATGGCCTGGTGGCTGGCGATCCACCTGCCGGTCCCGTTGGTGATCGCGCTGCGGATCGGTTTGGACATCCCCTACGCGAGCGTCCCGTTCGTGATCGCCGCCGCGGTGGCCGGCCAGTGGTTCGGTGGGCGGCTGCGCAAGAAGCCGGCCCCCGTCTCAGCCGATTAATCCATCAAGTTATCAACAACTGGGGACTGTCCCTAATTGTTGATAACTCCTCAGATGGAGCGGATCGCTCGGACCCGCCGCCGATAGAGCCGGACCATCTCCGCCCGGACCTTCCGGGCCAGGGTCCGCAGCGCCTTGGGATCCTCCTCCAGCGAGGGACGGACCGCCGGCAGAATGTGCACCTCGATCGGCCGCCAGAACCTCAAGATCCCGTTGCCGCCCCGCGGCAGGAACTGCCGGCTCCCCACCACCACGATCGGAACGATCATCACCTGGGTCCGGGCCGCCAACCGGAATCCACCCATCTGGAACCGGGCGAACGCCCCGGAGCGGGACCGGGTCCCCTCCGGGAAAAGGAAGATCGAGACCTCTTTCTCCAGCCAGTCCCGGGCCTGCTGAAGGGCCCGGACCGCCGCCCGGGCATCCCCCCGGTCCACCGGGATGTAGCCGGCCAGTCCCATGCTCCAGCCCAGAAACGGGATCCGGAAGAGGGCCTGGTCGGCCATCCATTTGAACTCCCCCCCCAGCCCGTACAGGATCGGGATGTCGGTGTAGCTCTGGTGGTCCGCCATGAAGATCACCGGACCGTCCTTGGGGAGATTTTCCCGGCCGAACCATTGGGGACGGATCCCCGGGCTGATCGCCAGCAAGGTCCACCCCCAAGCCGTGCAGACCCTGTGGGCGGTCCGGCGCCGGCGATCCCCGAAGAAAACGCACCCCCGGGCGATCAGCGCCGCCGCCCAGCAGCCGGCGGTGATCAGCAACGCCACCGGCCAGGCGATCAGGGAGATGAGGATGTCCCGCAGCAGGATCATGGGGTCTTCGGGAACTGCTGCTCCACCCAGGCCAGCGCTCCGTCCCGGTCGGTCAGCTTCTGCTCCAACTGCTGCTCCTGAACCGCCCTCAGGATCTCCCCCATCCGGGGGCCCGGCTTGTATCCCAGGCCGATCAGGTCATGCCCGGTGATCAAGGGCGCCGGGTGAATCTCCTCCTGTGAGAATTCCTTCAGTTTTTCCCGCAGGAACTCCCAGTTGCTCAGGTCCTTGTGAGAGCCCATGCAGTCGGCCCGGTGCATCTTCAGTTGTTCGGCAAAGGTCCCCTCCGCCATGAACCGCTTGAGCGTCGCCACCCGCATCTGCCGCACATCCTTGAACTTCATGTGGTTCCGGACGATCTCGCAGACCGCGTCGGTCTCGGCGTTGGAGAAGCGCAGCCGCCGGCAGACGGTCCGGGCCATCCCCGCCCCCACCTGGTCATGCCCGTCGAAACGGATCCGCTCGGCCACCTTGAAGGTGGGGGGCTTGCCGATGTCGTGCAGCAGCGCGGCCAGCCCCAGCACCGGCGAAGGGCGCTTCAACTGCTTCAAGACCAGCACGGTGTGGACGAAGACATCCCCCTCCGGATGGAACTCCGGCGGCTGGGGGACCCCCTTCATCTTCTCCACCTCCGGCAGGATAGCCGGCAAAAGACCGGTGGCATCCAGCAGTTCCAATCCCCGCCCCGGGTCCGGCCCGCTCAGCAGCTTGACCAGCTCCTCCCGGATCCGCTCAGCGCTCACCCCCGTCAGCTTGGAGGCGAACCGCTTGACCGCCGCCAGGGTGTCGGGATGGATGGCAAAGCCCAGGACGGCGGAGAAACGGACCGCCCGGAGAACCCGGAGGCGGTCCTCCTTGAACCGCTCTTCCGGCTTGCCGATTGTCCGGAGCAGTCTCCGCTGGATGTCGGCCCGCCCCCCGACATAATCAATCACCCGCCGGGTCCCGGGATCCCAGAAGAGACCGTTGATCGTGAAGTCCCGCCGCAAAGCGTCCTGTCTGGGAGTGGAAAAGGTGACGCCGGTCGGATGGCGGCCGTCCCGGTACCCCTGATCGGAGCGGAAGGTGGCCACCTCGAAGGTGTGGGAGCCGCTCACCACCAGGATCACTCCGAACTGGGCCCCCACCGCCACCGTCTTGGGGAACAGCCTCCGGACTGCGTCCGGCCGGGCGGAGGTGGCGATATCGAAGTCCTTCGGAACCCGTTCCATCACCATGTCCCGGACGCACCCTCCCACCAGGAAGGCCTTGTGGCCGGCGTTCCGGAGACGCCTGAGCACGGTCAGGGCGGTCTTGTATTTGGCGGAGGTCGGAATTTTCATCGGATGGACCATGATACAATGAATTTCATGCAGCGGGTTCTGGTTCCCCTCGCCCCCGGTTTTGAAGAGATCGAAGCGGTCACGGTCGTTGACGTCCTGCGCCGGGCCGGCGCTGAGGTCACGACGGCCGGCACCCTCCCCGGCCTGATCCGGGGCTCCCGCGGCGTTCAAATCCAGCCGGACTGCCTCCTGGAATCGGTCCGATCGGCGGATTTCGACTGGCTGGTGCTGCCCGGAGGGGGCGAAGGGGTGAGCAACCTGAAGAAGAACCCGCACCTCACCGCCCTGTTGGGGGCCTTCACCGAATCCGGAAAACCGATCGGGGCGATCTGCGCCGCCCCCTCCCTGTTGGCGGCCCAGGGACTTCTCTGCGGCAAGAATGCCACCTCCCACCCCTCAGTCCGGAAGGAGGTGGCCGATTCAGCGGTCTATTCGGAGAAAGCGGTCGTCGTGGACGGGAAGCTGATCACCAGCCGGGGACCCGGCACCGCGATGGCATTCGCGTTGACCTTGGCGGAGAAGATCGCCGGCCCTGAAAAAACGGCGCAGCTGCGTCAGGCGATGCTGGCCGGCTGAGCGCCGTCCCGCATCACTTTCCAGGATTCCAGCGCCACCTTTACCGCCAGCCCGATCAACAGGGCGCAGACCCCCGCCAAAATCCAGCCATCCACCGGCACCCGGCCTGTCATCGGATCCACGGTTTCCAGGGCGGTCCGAAGCTGAAGCCCCAAAGCAACCAGGGTGGTGATCAGCATCAGGATCGCCGGGATCAGGGCCGCGGCCGCCGGCCGGCCCCGCCGCACCAGCCAGCAGGCCACCACCAGCAGCGCCAGCGCCCCCACCAGCTGATTCGAGGCGCCGAAAGCGGGCCAGATCTTTCCCCAAGCCCCGCTGAAGGCCAGCCCCCCGGCCGCCGCCACCACCAAAGCAGTGGAGAGCAAGGAAGAGCGGATCCCGAACAGTTCGGTCGTCAGGTACCGGCCGATCCGGGTCGCGGTGTCCAGTGTCGTCAGGATGAAAGCGTTGAGGGCCATCACCGCGAAGCCGACCCCGAACGATTGAAAGATCGGATGGGCCAACCGCCCGTATCCCTCACTGAAAGCAGTGATCGGCCCGCCGCTCTTCAGGAAGCTCACCAACTCCCCCCGGGAGAGGGCGGCCGCCGCGCAGATCACCACCAAAGCCGCCACCAGCCCCTCCACCAGCATCCCGCCGTAACCGATCCGGCAGGCATGGGATTCACAGGAAAGCTGTTTGCAGGTGGTTCCGGAGGAGACCAGCGCGTGAAAGCCGGAGATCGCCCCGCAGGCGATCGTGATGAAAAGCATCGGCCAGATCGGCCAGACCGCTCCGACCCCCTCCCACTCCGAGGGATTGAGCCGGTAGCTCCAGGTTGGGTCCATCACCGGCCGGGTCAGCAGCACCCCCGCTACCCCGCCCCCGATCGCCCCGAACAAAAGGAAGCTGGCCAGGTAATCCCTCGGCTGCAGCAGGGTCTGCACCGGGGCGACCGAAGCAACGAAAGCATAGATCAAGAGCAGGCCAATCCAGAGTTGTTCCGGTTTGAGGCCCCCCCAAACCGGCAGCGACATCGGGAAGAACTCCCCTCCAATCAGCAAGGCCCCCAACCCGGCCACCCCCAAGAGGGTCGCCGCCCAAGTCGGCATCGAGGTCCGGTACATCAGGAAACCGACCCCGACCGCCAGCGGAATCAATCCCCAGGAGGGGAGGACCGCCTCCGGCACCTGAATGTAGGTCTTGGCCGCGAAGATGGAGAAGACCGCGATCACCAGGATTAAGGAAAGCCAGATGAAGACGGAGAGCAGCAGCCGGGCGGTCGGAGAGACCTCCGGCCGGGCCAATTCCGGGATCGACTCCCCCCCGCCCCGCACGGAGATCATGAGGGAGGAGAAATCGGAAACCGCCCCGAAGAAGACCGCCCCCACGAGGATCCAAACCCAGGAGGCCCCCCAGCCCCAGTAGGCGACCGCCAGAACCGGACCGACGATCGGCCCGGCCCCGCAGATCGAAGAGAAGTGGTGCCCGAACAAGACCCACCAATTGCGGGCCGGAACGAAATCCACGCCGTCCTGTTTGGTGTGGGCCGGCGTCTTGCGCTCCGGGTCCACGCCGAAGACCTTTGCGAGGAAGCGACCGTAGGCCCGGTAGCCGAAACCGAAAAACAGAAGGGTGGCGAGAAGAATCCAGACGGCGTTGATTGTCACGAGGGAACTCCGAGGTGAAACGGTTTCAGAAGGGGGTCTCGCTGAGGAGTTCGAGAGTCCGGTCCGGCTCCTCGGCCTTGAGGATCAGGCACCCCTGCCCCTGCCCTTCGGTGGCGGTGCAGTAGGCGTATTCGATGTTGATATCGGCCCGGGCCAGCTTTCGGGAGATATCCGCCAGCGCCCCGGGGCGGTTGGGCAGGTCCATCACGACGACATCGGTCTCCAGGATGTAGAGCCCCATCTGCTCCAAGATCAGCAGCGCCTTGACCGGCCGGTCGGCCAGAATCCGAACGATGCAGTGGTCCACCGAGTCATGGACCGTGAGGGCCAGGATGTTGATGCCGGCCTCGGCCAGCGTCCCGCAGATCTTGGCCAGCCCCCCCGGGCGGTTGTCCACGAAGATCGACAGCTGTTTTTCCAGTCGAACCATCAGCGATCCCAGTATTTTTCGAACTCTTCCAGATGCGTCAGCGTCTTGAGGCCGCGCATCCGGTCGAGGTAAACCCGCCCCTGCAGGTGGTCCCACTCATGTTGGATCACCCGTGCGAAAAAACCGCTTGCTTTGAAACAAACCTTTTGACCGCCGCCATTATACGCTTCCACCGCCACAGAATGCCAGCGGGGAACCTGGCCCCGCCAGCCGGGGACCGAGAGACACCCCTCCCAGTCGGTCACCTTTCGGCGGCCGATCGGCCGGACCTTCGGGTTGATCAGCACCGTCGGTTTGAGCCGCGGGGCCTTCGGGTACCGGCCGGCCCCCTCCCCCACCAGGGCGATCTGCAGCGACAGGTGAACCTGCGGAGCGGCGATGCCGATCCCGTCGTATTCCACCATCGTCTGCCGGAGCTCCTCCAGCAGCTGCTGGAACGGCTCTTCCGCGATCTGGGCCTGGGAGACGGCCCGGGCCTTCATCCGCAGGACCGGGTGCCCCAGCCGGGCGACCTTGAAAATCATGCCGGTATTGTACCTTTTTTATGCCATTTCCGCCTGATCTAATACTTGACTAAAAAGTCATGTTTTCGGTAAACTTGTTGTTGGAGGCGGGATACCGGCGAAAGCCGGCTCCCGATACGGTTCCATGAAAATCACGGCACAGGAAGAATACGGGTTGCGCTGTCTGCTGCAGTTGGCGCAGGCCGATCCGGAGAGCGGCCTGCCGGTCAAGGAGATCGCCTCCCGGGAAGGACTTTCCCCCGCCTATGTGGAGAAGCTGCTGCGCCTCATGGGCAAGGCGGGGTTGATCCATTCGATCCGGGGGGTCCACGGCGGATATCGCCTGACCCGGAAACCGACCGAGATCTCCCTGGGGGATGTCGTCCGGGCGCTGAGTTCCCTGCCCTCCACGGAGGAGATCTGCGACCGGCACACCGGGAACCTGGAGCACTGCGTCCACATGTCCGACTGCTCGATCCGGTCGGCCTGGACGACGCTGACCGAAGCGGTCGGCCGGTTCATGGAGCAGGTGTTCATTGCGGACTTGATCGGGCCGGAGCGAACGGTGGCCAAGCGCCTCCATGCCCGGATTGAAACGCCGTTTCAGGTATAGGAAAGAGAGGATGGAATGAGTCAGCCGCTTTTGGAAATCAAGAACCTGCATGTGACGATTGAGGGCAAGCCGATCCTCAAGGGAATCTCCCTGACGGTCAACCGGGGCGAGGTGCATGCCCTGATGGGCCCCAACGGCTCCGGCAAATCCACCCTGTCGAATGTCCTGATGGGCCACCCCAAATACACGGTGACCCAGGGAACGATCCTGTTCCAGGGAGAGGATTACACCGCCCTCTCCACCGACGCCCGAGCCCGGGCCGGGATCTTCCTGGCCTTCCAGTACCCGACGGCGATCCCCGGCGTCTCGGTGGCCAATTTCGTCCGGACTGCGATGAAGGCCCGCTTCGGCGAGGCGTTCGAGGCCAAGTCCTTCCGCAAGTCGTTCAAGGGGGCGCTGGAGGCGCTCGGGATCTCGGAGAACTTCGCGACCCGCTATGTCAACGACGGCTTCTCCGGCGGGGAGAAAAAGCGGCATGAGGTGCTGCAGATGACGCTGCTCAAGCCGAGGCTTGCGATCCTGGATGAGACCGACTCGGGGCTGGACATCGACGCCTTGAAGACCGTTTCGGAAGGGATCAACCGGCTGCGGGGACCGGAACTGGGAATCCTGCTGATCACCCACTACCAGCGGATCCTCGACTATGTCCAGCCGGACAAGATCCATGTCCTCAAGGAGGGGCAGATCGTCCGATCCGGCGGCAAGGAACTGGCGCTGGAGCTGGAGAAGACCGGCTACAAACCGTACGAGACCGAAGCGGCGGAAGCCCATGCCGCCGGCGCGAAAGGAGTCCTCGGATGAGCACGCCCAAGCCGATCAACATCGGGCAGGATTACGAGACCAAGTACGGTTTCCACGACCCGGAGAAGTACATCTTCAAAGCCCAGAAGGGGCTGACCGCCCGGGGGGTGGAGGAGATCTCGGAGATGAAGAAGGAGCCGGACTGGATGCGGCAGTTCCGCCTCAAATCCCTTGAGCACTTCAACCGGAAACCCCTGCCCGGCTGGGCCGATGTGGCGATGCTCTCCCAGATCAACTTCGACAACATCCATTATTATCTCAAGCCTACCGACAAGGAGGGGCGCAGCTGGGATGAGGTCCCCGAGGACATCAAGAAGACCTTCGACCGGCTCGGCATCCCGGAGGCGGAGCGCAAGTTTCTGGCCGGGGTCAGCGCCCAGTACGAATCGGAGGTCGTCTACCACTCGATCCGGAAGGACCTGGAAGCGCAGGGGGTGGTCTTCCTCGGCATGGATGAGGGGCTGCGGCGGCATCCGGAGCTGGTCAAGAGATACATGGGGACGATCATTCCGCCGGCCGACAACAAGTTCTCGGCCCTGAACTCCGCGGTCTGGTCGGGCGGCTCCTTCGTTTATGTGCCCAAGAACACGAAGGTGGAGATCCCGCTGCAGGCCTATTTCCGGATCAACTCGGAGAACATGGGGCAGTTCGAGCGGACCCTGATCATCGCCGACGAGGGCTCCTCGGTCCATTACATCGAAGGCTGCACCGCGCCGACCTATTCCTCGGACAGCCTGCACTCGGCGGTCGTGGAGCTGATCGCCCTGCCCCATTCCCACATCCGCTACACGACGATCCAGAACTGGTCCAACAATGTGTACAACCTGGTGACCAAGCGGGCGATCGCGTATGAGAACGCGATCGTGGAGTGGCTGGACGGAAACCTGGGCTCAAAGTTGACGATGAAGTACCCGGGCGTCTACCTGGCCGGCCCCAAGGCCCGCGGCGAGGTAATCTCGGTCGCGTTCGCCGGAAAAGGCCAGCATCAGGACGCCGGCGCCAAGATGGTCCATGCCGCCCCGGAGACCAGCTCCACGATCGTCTCCAAGTCCATCTCGAAAGACGGGGGGCGGACCAGCTACCGGGGGCTCGTCAAGGTTTACCCACAGGCGCACCATGTCAAATCCTCGGTCCGGTGCGACGCCCTGCTGATGGATGAGATTTCCCGCTCGGACACCTATCCGACGATGGAGATTGACGCCCAGGACGCCCAGATCGGGCACGAAGCCTCGGTCAGCAAGGTCGGGGAGGAACAGCTCTTCTACCTGATGAGCCGGGGGCTCAAGGAGCAGGAGGCCACGACCCTGATCGTCAACGGCTTCTTCGAAGCCTTCGCCAAGGAGCTGCCGCTGGAGTACGCGGTGGAGTTGAACCGCCTCGTCCAGATGGAGATGGAGGGGTCGGTCGGCTGACCCGGAACGTTCCCATGAAAAGCGTCCAGACCTCCCAATTCCCCGCCGAAACGCTCGAAGCCCTGACGCCGGAGGCTCCGAAAGAGCTGCAGGTGGAGCGCCGCAAGGCGGCCGATCGCTTCACCGCCCTGCCCTGGCCGACCGCGGTCCATGAAGAGTGGCGGCGAACCGACCCGGCCCGGTTCAACCTGACCGGCTGGAGCCTGAAACCGCAGCAGCGGACGGTGACGGTCGGATGGGAGCCGCTGCCGGAGGCCGCCGCCCGGCAAGGGGTGATCCTGACCGATCTGCGGACGGCGCTTCGGGAACATCCCGATCGGGTCATGCCCCACCTGTTTCAAAGCGGCAAGCCGGAACAGCTGGAGAAGCACGCCGCGCTCCACCAGGCCCTCTGGAGCGACGGGCTTTTCTGCTGGGTCCCGGCTGGGGTCCGGGTGGAGACGCCGCTGTCGGCCTGGATCGAGCCAGCCGGAACCGGAGGTCGTTCCGGCGCAGCCGAAACCGATTCGGTGATCTTCCCTCACCTGCTGGTGGTGGTCGAGGAGGGGGCGGAGCTGACCTGGGTGGACGAACGACGGCCCGGCCCCCAACCGGCGGCGCCGATCTGGATCAACGAAATGACTGAATTTTTCGTCAAGCGGGGGGGAACTTTGCGGGCCGTCCGGCTCCAGCAATGGGGCACGGGGGCCGCCGAGCTGCAGCTCCAACGAGCCCTGCTGCACCGGGAGGCCTGTTTCTCCAACTGGATCATGGGACTCGGCGGCGGGATCACCAAGGGGAACATCGAAGCGGTACTCAGCGAACCGGCCGTCCGGGCGGAGCTGCTGGGAATCCACCTGGGAGCCGGCCGGCAGCACTTCGACATCCACACCCTGCAGGACCACCGGGCCCCCAACGGCTTCAGCAACCTCCTCTACAAGAGTGCACTGAGCGGCCAGGCCGAGGCGGTCACCACCGGGCTGATCCGGGTGACCCCGGAAGCCCGGAAAACCGACGCCTATCAGGCCAACCGGAACCTGCTGCTGAACCCCGGCGCCCACGCCGATTCGATCCCGATGCTGGAGATCGAGACCAACGAGGTCCGCTGCACCCACGGGGTGGCGACCGGCCCGGTGGACGATGATCAGATTTTTTATTTGATGAGCCGGGGACTCTCCAGGCCGCTGGCCCAACGGCTGATCATCCAGGGCTTTTTCGAGGAGGTCCTGAACCAGATCCCGGCCGAATCGGTCCGGGAACAGCTGATCGGGGAGCTGTCGAGCCGGCTCGACCGAATCGACGCTTCCGGGGAGGACTCCGGTGGCTGAATGGGTGAAGCTCGGACCGGCCGACGCCGTCCCCCTGGGACAAGCCAAGGTCTTCCAAGCCGGGGGGTGCCGCCTGGCCGTCGCCCGAACCGCCTCGGGATTCCATGCGATCGAAGACACCTGCACGCATGACGGCGGGCCGCTGGGAGAAGGAGAACTCGATGGAGAGCTGATCGAGTGCCCCCGGCATGGGGCCCGGTTCGACATGAGGACCGGCACGGCGGTGGTCCTGCCGGCGATCCTGCCGGTCCAGGCCTTCCCGGTCCGGGAAACGAACGGTGAACTTTTTGTGGAGCTCCCGGATTCAACCGGGGCAAAAACGAAGGAGAAAGGAACGCGATGATCACGCTGACGGAAAAGGCGGTTCAAAAGGTCACCACCCTGCAGAAGGAACAGAACAAGCCGGGCCACGGCCTGCGGCTGAAGGTGGTCGGGGGGGGCTGCTCCGGCTACTCCTACTCGATGGATTTCGAGCCGAAGGAAGCGCCCGGGGACCAGGTGTTCGAAACGGCCGGGGTCAAGCTGTTCGTGGATCCCAAGTCCCTGCCGATGGTGGACAACTGCCAAGTCGACTGGGCCGACGGGATGACCGGAGCGGGCTTCACGATCCAGAACCCGAACGCCAAGGGCTCCTGCGGCTGCGGGCACTCCTTCTCGGTTTAAGCGGAAGGAGGGGACTCCCCTGGACATCGAACGGATCCGAGCCGACTTCCCGATCCTGACCCGTCAGATTCGGGGCAAACCGCTCGTCTACCTGGACAGCGCAGCCACCTCGCAGAAACCGCGGGCGGTCCTGGAGGCGTTGACGGACTACTATGCCCGCTACAACGCCAATGTCCACCGGGGGATCCATCTGCTCAGTGAGGAGGCGACCGCCGCCTACGAAGGGGCCCGCAAGGAAATCGCCCAGCTGATCGGGGCCCCCGCCCCGGCGACCGTCCTCTTCACCCGGAATACCACTGAGGGGATCAACCTCGTGGCCCATGCCTGGGGAGAAAAGAACATCTCGGCCGGCGACGAGATCCTGCTGACCGAGATGGAACATCACGCCAACCTGGTTCCCTGGCAGATGCTGGCTGGGCGCAAGAAAGCCCGGCTGTCGTTTTTGTCGGTGAACACCGGGACCGGGGAGTTGGCGCTGGAGGAGCTGGAGCAGAAGCTGACCGACCGAACGAAGCTCGTGGCGGTCACCCTGATGTCGAATGTGCTGGGGACGATCAATCCGGTCAAACAGATTGTCCAGGCGGCCCACGCCAAGGGGATCCCGGTCCTGGTGGACGGGGCGCAGGGGGTACCGCACCTGCCGGTCAATGTGCTGGATCTCAACTGCGACTTCCTGGCCTTCTCGGCCCACAAGATGCTGGGACCGACGGGGGTCGGCGTCCTGTACGGCAAGGAGGCGCTGTTGGAGCAGATGGACCCGTTCCTGGGCGGGGGGGACATGATCCGGGATGTTTGGCTCGACCGCGCCACTTGGAACGACCTGCCCTGGAAATTCGAGGCCGGCACCCCGGACATCGGCGGGGCGATCGCCTTCGGCGCGGCGGTGGCCTATCTCAAGCGGCTCGGCATGGAAAATGTCCGGGCCCACGAACGGGCGATCACGGAAAAGGTGCTGGCCCGCTTCAAAGCTCTATCGGGCGTCACCCTATACGGGCCGACCGACCCGGAGAAGCGGGGGGCGGCCTTCTCCTTCAATGTGGCCGGCGTCCATCCCCATGACCTGGGGCAGATCTTCGACGACCAGGGGATCGCGGTGCGGGCCGGCCACCACTGCTGCAAGCCGCTGATGCGGAAACTGGGGATCGTCGCGGCGGCCCGGGCCTCCTTCTACCTGTACAACAACGAATCGGAAATTGATCGCCTGATCGAGGCGATCCACAAAGCACAGGAGATGTTCAGCGTTGTCGCTCACCGATGACCTGTACCGGGAGGTGATCCTGGAGCACTTCAAGAACCCCCGCCATCCCGGCCGGCTGGAGAAGCCGGACCTGATGGCCCAGGGGGCGAACCCCTTCTGCGGGGATGAGATGACCCTGACCCTGTCGGTCAAAGCCGGCCGGATCGAGGCCATCCGGGCCGAGTGCGCCGGCTGCTCGATCAGCCAGGCGGCCGCTTCGATGATGACCGAGGCGGTCACCGGCCGTTCATTCGAAGAAGCGGTCCAGATCGCCAAGAAATTCAAGGGGATGATGCTGGAAGGGGGGACGGCCGACTTCCCGGACGACCTGGAGGACCTGGAAGCGCTCGAAGGGGTCAAAAAGTACCCGGTCCGGATCAAGTGCGCGATTCTCTCCTGGAACACTTTGCTGGAAGCGATCGCCGCCTGGAAGGCGGGGAAGCATGAAGCCAGTCACACCGAGGGAGAGGAGGGGGACCGGCCGGACCTGGCCCACAAGAAACCTGAAGAAACGGAAGACCCCCCTGCTCCAACCGTTCCAGCCGCCGGCGCCGCCGCCGTGCCGTCCGACGCCGCCGGAGCGGTCCGGGAAAAACTCAAGGGGGTGATTGATCCGGAGATCAACATGAATGTCGTGGACCTGGGGCTGATCTACGATGTCCAGGTCGCCGATAAAGGACAGGTCCGTGTCGTCTACACCCTGACCAGCCCCGGCTGCCCGCTGGGGCCGTTGATCAAGGGGCAAATCGAAGGGGCCGTGACCAAGCTCCCCTGGGTTCAGCAGATCCACTCGGAACTGGTCTGGAGCCCCCCGTGGGACCCCCGAACGATGGCCTCCGAGGAAGCCAAGGACACGCTGGGGATATGGTGAACCGGGACGCGGAGGTCAAACCGTTCAACACCCTGGCCGACGGGCTGATCAGCCGGATCGGACACACCCCCCTGTTCACGCTGCATCGGATTGGAGCGGAGATCCCGGGCGTCCAGCTGTTGGCCAAGGCGGAATGGTTCAACCCGGGCGGATCGGTCAAGGACCGGGCGGCCGCCAACATCATCCTGGAGGCGGAGCGGGCCGAAAAACTGGGGAACGGCCAAACCCTGCTGGACGCCACCTCCGGCAACACCGGGGTCGCCTTCGCAATGATCGGGGCGGCCCGGGGGATCCCGGTCCACCTCTGCGTCCCCGAGAACGCCAGCGGCGAGGTAATCCAAACCATGCGGGCCTTCGGGGCCACGGTGACGCTCACCTCGCCGCTCGAAAGCTCCGATGGAGCGATCCGGGCGGCCCAGGAACTGGCCCAGAAAGAGCCGGACCGATACTTCTATGCCGACCAGTACAACAACCCGGCCAACTGGCAGGCCCATGTCCAGACGACCGGCCCGGAGATCTGGGAGCAGACCGAGGGACAAATCACCCACTTCATCGCGGGGCTGGGCACCAGCGGCACCTTCATGGGGACCGGCCGGTTCCTGCGGGAACGCAACCCGGCGATCCGGCTGATCTCCCTGGAGCCGGATTCGCCGCTGCACGGCCTGGAGGGACTCAAACAGATGGCCACTTCGATCGTGCCGGGAATCTATGACGAACGGCTGGCCGACGAGCAGGTCACGGTCCGAACCGAGGCGGCCTACGGAATGGTCAAGCGGCTGGCCAAGGAGGAAGGGCTGCTGGTCGGCATCTCCGCCGGAGCAGCGGCGGCCGGCGCCCTGGAACTGGCCCGAAAATTAAAGCATGGTAAGATTGTGATGGTTTTCCCTGACGGAGGTTCGAGGTATCTCCATGAGCCTTTCTGGAAACAATAAGAGCGAGACGACCGGCATCCCGGTCTACATCCCGACCGCCCTGCAGCGGTTCGTCGGGCAGCAGGAGACAATACGGCTGTCCGGCCAAACCGTCGGTGAGGTGCTGGCCGCCCTGGTGGGGACCCACCCGGAGCTGAAGGCCCACCTCTACGCCGACGAGACCCATCTGCGTTCCTTCGTGAATGTCTTCCTGAACGACGAGGACATCCGGTCGGCCCAGGGGCTGGCGACCCCGGTCCAACCGACCGACCAGATCACGATCGTCCCCTCGATCGCCGGCGGCGCCGGCGCCAAGCTTTCAAACGACGAGATCAAGCGGTACAGCCGCCACCTGATCATGCCGGAGGTGGGGATGGCCGGACAGGAAAAACTGAAGGCCGCTTCGGTCCTCCTGATCGGCACCGGGGGGCTCGGTTCCCCGCTGGGGCTGTACCTGGCCTCCGCCGGGATCGGCCGGATCGGCCTGGTGGATTTCGATGTGATCGACTTCACCAACCTCCAGCGGCAGGTGCTGTACAATCATGCCGACATCGGCCGCCCGAAGGTACAGGTGGCCGCCGAGCGGCTCCGGGCGATCAATCCCTACATCAAAATTGAGGCCCACGAAACGCGCCTGAACTCCGAGAACGCGCTGGAGCTGCTCAAGAACTACGACATCATCGTGGACGGCACTGATAACTTCCCCACCCGCTATCTCACCAACGACGCCTGCGTGCTGCTGGGCAAACCAAATGTTTACGGCTCCATCTTCCGCTTCGAGGGGCAAGCCTCGGTCTTTGACGCCAAGAATGGTCCCTGCTACCGCTGCCTTTACCCGGAGCCGCCGCCGCCCGGGCTGGTCCCCTCCTGCGCCGAAGGGGGGGTGCTGGGGATTCTGCCCGGCATTGTGGGAACCATCCAGGCAACCGAAACGATCAAGCTGATCATCGGCGGGGGGGAGACCCTGACCGGCCGGCTGTTGCTGTTCAACGCGCTGAAAATGAAGTTCCGGGAACTCAAGCTCCGGAAGGCCGCCGACTGCCCCCTCTGCGGCAAGAACCCGACGATCACAAAGCTGATCGACTACCAGGAATTCTGCGGCTTAAGGGGTCAGGAGACGCCGGCCGCTTCCCAGCCGCAGGCGGCCGACAACGGGGCGCTCGAGATCACCCCGGAAGACCTCAAGAAGTTGTTGGACCAGAAGAAACCGGTCAAGATCATCGATGTGCGGGAACCGCACGAGTACGACATCTGCAGGATCGAGGGGGCCCGGTTGATTCCGCTGAGCGAATTCTCCGGGCGGCTGGACGAGATGGATCCGGCCGATGAGCTGGTGCTCCTCTGCCACCACGGGATGCGGTCGCTCAAGGCGCTGAAGATCCTGAAGGAGGCCGGTTTCAAGAAGGCCCGGTCGCTGGCCGGCGGCATCGACGCCTGGTCCGAGCGGATTGATGACACCGTCCCGAGATACTGAGGAAACACCATGAGCGAAGAAGCCGAAAAACTGACTGAAGCGGAAACCGCCAAAGCGCTCAAAACCATCCCCGGCTGGGAGCTGCGGGCCGATTCGATTGTGCGGGAGTACACCCTGAAGGACTTCGGGTCGGCCCTGGCTTTCGTCAACCGGGTCGGCGAACTGGCCGAGGCGGCCGACCACCACCCCGACATCCTGATCCACCGCTACAAGCGGGTGACCCTGACCCTCTCCACCCACTCGGCCGGCGGGCTGACAGGCAAGGACTTCGCCCTGGCCCGCCAAATCGACGCGGCCTAACCCTTCGGGGCCGGCAAGTCCGATCCCGGGAAGGGTCGGGCCGGCCGAGCCAGCGACAACCCCACCGATCCCGCCAGGATTATTCCCACCACCGCCAGCGAGACCCCCACCGGAATATGAACCCAGTGGGAGATCAGCATCTTAATCCCGACGAACACCAGGATCCCGCACAGCCCGAACCGGAGGTGGCGAAACTTTGGGATCATCCCGGCCAGGACGAAGTAGAGGGCCCGCAGCCCCAGGATGGCGAAGACATTCGAGGTGTAAACGATAAAGGGGTCCCGGGAGACCGCCAGGACCGCGGGGATCGAATCCACCGCGAACAGCACATCGGAGGTCTCCACCACCAGCAGCACCACCAAGAGCGGGGTCGCCATCCAGCGCCCCCCTTCCCGCACCAGGAAATGCTGCTCCCGAAAACCCCGGGTGACCGGAAAAATCCGCTGCACCAGTCGGACCACCGGATTCCATTCCGGATGAACCCCCTCTTCCTGCTTCAGGAATCGGACTCCGGTGAAGACCAGGAAAGCCCCCATCAGATAGATCATCCAATGGAAACGCTCCAACAGGGTGATCCCCGCCGCGATGAAGCCGGCCCGCATCACGATCGCCCCGACAATACCCAGAAAGAGGACCCGGTGCTGGTAGGCGCTCTTCACATGGAAATAGGAGAAGATCGCCACGAAGACGAAGATGTTGTCCATCGAGAGGGACTTTTCGATCAGGTAGGCAGCCAGGAACTCCAATCCCTTGGCGGGACCGAACATCCCCCAGACGAACACATTGAAGAGCAGGGCCACCCCGATCCAGACCGCCGACCAGATCACGGCTTCCCGGATGGACTCAGCATGGGCCTTGCGATGGAACAGCCCCAGGTCGATCACCAGCAGAAGCGCCACGACCGCGGCGAACAACTCCCAGCCGAACGGAGAAGCGACGGAGGGAGTCATCTCACCCCTCGGTGGACTGCGTGGGGAGGCAGGCCTCGCAGCGGCAGTGCCGCCTTAAGAAATCGAATGAGAAGATGCCGGTCGTGTGGCCGTCGGAGAAGCGGATGTTGATCCCGTAGTTGCCCACCGGTTCGATCGAAGCCGGCTGAATATCGGAGGGAACCCCCATCGGCAGCCCCGGGGCGCTTTCCGCCTCCCGGCAGGCGGCGCAGGGACAAAGCGCCCGCAGGTCCCGCCAGGCGTAAAGGGATTCATGGCCGTCGGCCCAAACGATCCTAAGACCGGAGGCGCCGACCCGCTCCACCTGTTTGGGAACCGCTTGAACGCTGATGTTATAATGCCCTCATGTGGGTCATTCATCCCTTCCCCGGCGGCCTTCTGGAAATCACTGGGAAAGACCGCGTTCCTTTCCTGCATAACATCTTGAGCCATGATATCAAAGGGCTTCCGACCGGACAAGGACGGCCGGTCTGCCTGCTCAACCGCCAGGGGCAAATCCGGTTCGGCGGGTTCCTGCACGCCGGAGAAACGGCCCATTGGCTGGAACTGCCCGGGGGACAAGCCCCGGCGGTCCAGGCGATGCTGGAGCCGTATGTGATCAGCGAATCGGTTGCCTTCCAGGACCGCTCGAGCGACCTGCAGGCAATCCCCCTGCTGGGGGAAGGGACCGACACCCTCCTGCAGAAGATCTGCTCCATCCCCGCCCCGCTCCAACAGCATCTGCAGGGGGCCGCGCCAACTGGGGATCCCGTCCGCTGGATCATCCGATGGCACTGGAACGAACTCGCCGGCTTTGTTCTTTGGGTTGACGCCGGTCAAACGGAATCGGTCCGGAAAAACCTGCTGCAGAGGGGGGCGGAAGCGGCCGGCCCGGAACGGTTCCACGCGCTGCGGATCGCCGCCGGGGTTCCCTGGGCGCCTCAGGAACTGAATGAAACGGTCCTTCTGAACGAATTGGAAACCGAAAAGGAGCCGCTCCCCGAACGGAGCTGGGTCAGCTACAACAAAGGCTGCTTCATTGGCCAGGAGATCGTCGCCCGGATCCATTGGCGGACCCAGCCGCCGAGGAAACTGACCCGCTTCATCCTCTCCGGAGAAAAAGCGCCGGAGACCCCCGCCCCACTGATGGAAAAAGGAACGGTCGTCGGGCAGCTCACCTCCGCCGCCCGGCTGGAGGAAACCGGTCAGATCGTCGGACTTGGGCTCCTCAAAACGGGCTGCGCCTCGACAAGGATGGAGGTTCAGACGGCGGCGGGAACGATCCAAGCAGAACGAACCGGCCCCTAGCGCAGGACCAGCTCGGTGTCGGTAACCCGGACGGAATCCAGCTTGCGGATCTTGGAGATGATGACCGCCAACTCCTCGTAAGGATCGGCGTCCACGAAGGCGATCATGTCATGGGCCCCGGTCACCTGGTGGACGAACTGGACCCCCGGCATCTTCCGGACCTCTTCCTGGGCCTCCTGCTCCTTGCCGGGGTGAACATTGATCATCACGAATGCTTTGGGCATGGCATGGACTCCGTCAACCGAAACGGTTAACCAGAAAAATTTTCCAGGGTGTGCGTGGAAGCGGCCAGAATGTTCCCATTGGTATCGGCCAGCAGGGTCTGATTCGCGTAGGCGCCGCCGTTGGCATTGCGGGTCGCGGTCACGGTGAAAGCGCCGCCGGCCCCTCCGGGGGCCGTGCTGTAGGTCCAATCCTGTTCCAGGTTTAGATCGGTGAGATACCGGCGGGTGATCAGGGTGCCCAAGTCCGGCGCGTAGGCGTCCCAGTCCAGAAAGTGGGTCTTCTGCGCCGCGACGACCAATTGAATCTTGGCCCGGGCGTTTCGGACTTTGGCTATCTCCATCGACTTCTGGTACTGCGGGATCGCGATCGTCCCGAGGATGCCGACGATAAACACCACCACCAAAAGCTCGATGAGGGTGAACCCCCCCTGTGACCTCAGCCGCCGCGGTTTCATCAAGAGCAAGTATACCTCATCCGAACTTCCGGAAGAGGCCCACCACCTTCCCCAGGATTCGGACCGACTGATCCTTGGGGTGGATGAAGATCGGCTCCATCGCGTCGTTCTCCGGCTGCAACCGGATCCGCCCCCCCTTCTCCAGGAAGAACTTCTTGACCGTCGCCTCCCCTTCGATCAGGACCGCGACGATCTCCCCGTTGTGACAGGTCGGCTGGGGCCGAACCATCACGAAGTCCCCCTCTTCGATGCCGGCCTTGATCATGCTCTGCCCATGTACCCGCACTGCGAAACAGCCGGGTCCCGGCACCCAGCGGGGGTCCACCGCGAGGTGGTCCTCGATGTGCTGCTCAGCCAGGATCGGCTCCCCGGCGGCGATCTGCCCGACGATCGGAATCATCACCGGATCGATCGGAATGATCTGAGCCTCCTCCGGCCGGGCAACCGGAGCCTTCAAGCGAATCCCCCGGGCCTGCCGGCTCCGTTCAATGAATCCTTTCCGCTGCAGCGCATCCAAATGGACCGTCACTCCCCGCAGTGATTTCAACTGGAGTCCCTCCCTGAGTTCCCGGATCGTTGGGGGAGCCCCATCGGTGGAAAGGTGCTCCTGAATCAGCTCGAGCACCTCTGTCTGCCGGCGGGTCAACGGCCGCTTGGATTTGTTCATGAGAAGAGACTAGCAGACAGGTGTCTGCGTGTCAAGCGTCTCGTGCAAAACGGGCGCCGGAAGATCAGAAGGTCAACTCCACCATCCCCTCAAACTGGTCGACATCTTCACTGTGGATCAGGTCCACATGCCGCCAGCCCAGGAGAAGAACCGGCTCGAATTTTTCGACTGGAAGCGGAACCCGGAAACCGGCCCCGACCTCATTGCGGGTCCCCTCCCCCATCTCCATGTTGAAGGTGAACTCCTCCAGGAAATAAAGGGCAACCGGTTTCTCCCGGATTCTCCAGAAACGGATCGGGAATTCGAAAAGGGCCCGGGATTCCCATTCCGGATCATCCGACCCCGGCTTGATCCAGGCCTGATGCACCCCGGAGCCCAGATACAGCCAAGAGAACGGCTGGACCCCCAGTTCGCCCCCCAGCTCCATCCGGGAGGTGATTTTGTCCTCCAGGTTGCTCCGGAACTCGCCGAATAGGGTGGCCCGCCAGGCTTCACAGAAGGCGCGAAACACCTCCCCCCGGGTGACCCATTCATGTCCCGATCGGGACTTGTCCCTGAAATTCGCCCGAACCCCGCTGGAAAGTTTCCAGACCGGCGAAGAAACCGGTGCTTCGGCTTGTGCCGGCCGCGCCGGACAAAAGAAAAGGGCCCCGGCGACCCAGAGCCCGATCACGCCGCGAAAAACCGTTCGCTTCACCGAACCAGTCCCTCCTCCGCCAAAGCGTATCCCCGAATCTCCAACAACCGCTCAATCGCGTCCCCAATCACCCGGTTGGGAGTGGAGGCCCCGGCCGTCACGCCGATCGTCAGCTTCCCAGCCGGAAGCCAGTCCTCAGTCACGATCGGCTCGGTCCTTCCCACCGGCTTGTGTCGGATCCGGCAATCGGAAAGGATCCCGCTGGCCTCGTCGATGTGATAGGCCGGACAATACTGCGAGGCGATCTCACACAGGTGGCCGGTATTGCTGGAATTGAATCCCCCAATGATGATCGCCAAGTCCAGCTTCTGCTTGACCATCTCCAGCATCGCGTCCTGCCGGTCCTGCGTCGCGCTGCAAATCGTGTCGAAACTCCGAAAGTGTTCCCCCAACGCGGCGGCGCCATAGCGGTCGGCCATCGCCCGCTTCAGCATCGCGCCGATCTCCAACGAATCGCTGGAAAGCATCGTCGTCTGGTTCGCCACCCCCACCCGGAGCAGATCCCTGTCCGGATCGAAGCCCTCGGAGCATTTTCCATCGAAGTATTTCAGGAAGCCGGCCTTGTCCTTTCCGGTCCGGATGTAATCGCAGACGCGCTGGGCCTCCGGCTTGTCCCATACCACGAGGTAACGCCCCTGCGGGAACTGCGTCGCCCGGGAGACCGTCGCCCGGGTCTCCTCATGCTTGTAGTTGCCGTGCACGATCGCCGTGAAACCATCCCGGCCGTACTGCTCCACCCGCTTCCAGACCAGCACCACCGAGCCGCAGGTGGCATCCACCAGAACGCACCCCTTTTTCTGCAAGCGGTCCATCTCCGGCACCTGGGTCCCGAAAGCAGCGATGATCACGACATCCTGGGGCGTCAGATCGTCAATCGAACAATCCCCCTCCCCCGGCCCGTTGAGGAAGCCGATCCCCATTTCTCTCAAATTATTATTAACTCTGGGGTTATGGATCAGCTCGGTGGTCAGAAAAACCCGCCGCTGAGGGAATTGCTTCTTCGTCTCATACGCATAGTCCACCGCCCGCTCGACACCATAGCAGAAGCCGAACTCCTTGGCCAGCAGGATCGTCAAATCGCCGACCTGGAGCCGGTTGCCCCGGGAGCGGATCTCTTCGATCAGGCGGCTGCGGTAATCCTGGGCCAGATCCTCCCGGACCTGTTCCTTTAACCCAAAGCCACGCCTGAAGATCGGGATTTCGTTCGATTCGGACATGATTGATCGATTATAGGGCTTTTCCGAGGGCAAATCAAACGGTATAATGGGCCCCTTCCATGAGCAAAGCATCCAAACTCAGAGCTCTCCTCCAACAGGGAGGACCGGTGGTGACCGCCGGAGCCCATGACGCGATCAGCGCCAAGCTGGTGGAGGTGACCGGCTTTGACGCGGTCTGGGTCTCCAGCTTCGGCCTCTCCGCCGCCCAGAAATCGATGCCGGACGCCAATGTTCTGACGATGACCGAATCGCTGGAGGCGGCCAAGAACATCAACGCCGCCGTCACGATCCCGGTGATCGCCGACTGCGACAACGGCTACGGCAACGCGCTCAACGTCATGCGGACCGCCCAGGAGTTCGCCGCCGCCGGCATCGCCGGCATCTCGATCGAGGACGCCACCTTCCCGAAGCGCTGCTCCCTTTACGGCGGCAAGCATGACCTGGTCTCCACCGAGGAGATGGCCGGCCGCCTGCGGGCCGCCAAGGAAGCGACCCGGGAGCATCCCGATTTCCTCCTGATCGCCCGGACCGAGGCGCTGATCGCCGGCCTGGGGCTGGAGGAGGCCCTCCACCGGGCCGACGCCTATGCCGCCGCCGGCGCCGACGCCCTGCTGATCCACTCCAAATCGAAGTCGGCCGAAGAGGTGCTGGCCTTCACCCGGCGCTGGAAGGGGGGAAAACCGCTGGTCGTGGTCCCGACGATGTTCCCCAACGCCAGCGTCGAGCAGCTGCATGCCGCCGGCTTTTCGATCATCATCTTCGCCAACCAGGCGCTGCGGGCCGCGGTCACCGCGATGCGGAACCAGCTGAGCAAGCTGCGGCAGGAAGGCCGGGCCGAGGTGATCAACGGCTCGATCGCTCCCCTCCCGGAGATCTACGACCTGGTCGGGGTCCCCGAGATGCAGCGGCGGGAGGAAAGCTTCCTCCCCCCCGAGAAGACCCCGACCACCTCGGCGGTCATCCTGGCGGCCGGCTTCGAACCGGAACTGCTGCCGCTGACCGAGAAGGCCCCCAAAACGATGCTGGAGATCAAGGGAAAGACGATCCTGGACCGCCAGCTCCACCTGCTTCGCTCGGTCCAGGTGCCGGACATCGCGGTCGTCCGGGGCTACCAGTCCGGCGCGGTCAATCCCCCGAGCGTCACCTTCTTTGAGAACAAGAATTACGAATCGACCGGGATCGCCGCCTCCCTCCTGGCCTCCGAGCCCCACTGGAAGGAGCGAACATTGGTTCTGTACGGGGACATTCTGTTCGACCGGGCGATCCTGGAGCGCCTCCTGACCGCCCCGGAGGCGGATCTGCTGCTGGTGATGGATCGCTCCTGGGGGGACCGGCCGGCCGAAACGCCGGTACCACCCGGCACAGAACTGGTCCTGACCGAAGAGGGCGCGGAGAAAGGGGTCCGCTTCCTCTCGTCGGAGAAACCGTTGAAGATCCGGCAGATCGGACAGAAGATCCCGGCCGCCCAGGCCAGCGGCGAGTTCATCGGCCTGGCCCGCTTCTCCCATCAGGGGCTGCAGTGGCTCAAGAGTGCCGCCGCAGCCGCCGGCCCGAAAGCGGACCTGGCCGACCTGCTGACCGGCGTGATCCAGGCCGGCCATCCCGTCCACGCCCTGGAGATCTACAAGGGGTGGCTGGAGGTGGACACGGTCGAGGATTACCGCAAGGCCTGGGCCAAGCTGTAAGTGGGGCTCAGGGCAAAGCTTCGCAAGAAACTGCTCCGTTCCCTGCTTCCCCCGCCGGTCCAGGTCCGCCATGGCGAATATTCGATGATCCTCTCAGCCGATGACGACCCGGCCCAACCCTCCGACCGGCTCTTCACCGCCGCCCTGCAGGGGATCGAAGCGGCCCGCCGGGTCTCCCTGGTCCCCTTCTATCAAACCGGCCGGCGCTTCCCCGCCGAAGCGGATATCTGGCCGGGGGAGAATTACAAGCTGCTGGCGGGACTGGTGCAGACCCTCCACCCAAAACAGGTCGTGGAAGTGGGAACGGCCGAGGGAGTCGGCGCGGTGATCCTGAAACGGTTCCTGCCGGAGCGCTCCCGGATCACCACCTTCGACATCAAGGATTGGCGGGATTTCCGCCACCCGGTCTTCACCGAGGCCGATTTCGCCGACGGCCGGCTGGTGCAGCACCTGGAAGACCTGACCGACCCGGCCATCTTCGAAAAACACCGCGCGCTGTTGGAGGCCGCCGACTTCTTCTTCCTCGACGGCCCGAAAGACGGCGTCATGGAGCCGAAACTCCTCAAACTGTTCGAGACCGTTCGATTCCGGGAGCCGCCGCTGATGGTCGTGGACGACATCCGGCTCTGGAACATGCTGGCGGTCTGGCGGGGAATCATCCGCCCCAAGCTGGACCTGACCTCCTTCGGTCACTGGTCGGGGACCGGCCTGATCGACTGGACCCCCACCCCGGCCGCCTAATCCCTTTTAGATAGGACGAATTCTTCAAACCCTCGGAGGGGAGAAAAGGCGGGACCGCTCCTTGAGGAGGAAGCGGACCCAGAAAACCTGTGTGCCGATGGCCAATGCCAACAGGAACAGGGGAACCGCTTCGAGCAGGACCATTGCCAGCACGACGAGGGAAAAGTTCTCATTGGTCAGGTTGACCGCCCACCATCGCTTCCAACCGGGGGCAGCCCCCTGCCCCGGCGTCCGGGCCGGATCCCCTTCGACCGATGGCCCAAACCCCTTGAGCTTCGCCCAAGCGGTTACGCCGAAATCCAACGCCATCCCGATCGCCCCGACCCAACCGACCCCGATCCATGCGGACGGCCCGCCGGAACCGGAGGTCGTTCCGGCAAAGCCGGAACGGACCACCCCCGCGGCCAGAGCCAGCGGCAGCAAGGTCTGAATCAGCCCGTCCACCCCGATGTCCAACCAGGCGCCGAAGCGACTGCTCAAGCCCCGGTTGCGGGCCACCGCCCCATCCCAATTGTCCAGGATGTAGAACAACTGGAACAGCAGCGCCCCGAGCAGGAAGCCGTCCCGCCCCCCCATCTGGAAAGCGGCCAGCGCGAATAGCCCCACCCCGCCCGAGATCACCGTCCATTGGTTGGGGGTGAGGTTGACCCGAAGCACTCCCGGGAGGAACAGATCGGACAGCAGCCGGTTAAAACAGCGGGATCGTTCGATCTTCGGTAGGATCTCCTCCTGCGCCCGCTTCAGGTCCCCGGGGGTGTCGATCTCCGTCCAGGGGAGGTCCCCGATCAACTCCACCCGGACCACCGCCCGCTCGAACAGGTCCGGATAGACCTGTTCATGCTCAATCTGAGTTTCTCCGGCTTGGACCCGCTGTTCCAACAGCTGCCGCAGAATCCCGGCCGCTTCCGCCGAGAGCTTGAGCACTCCGACCGCCTCCCCGGCCCGGGGCCAGGCTTGGCGGATCGATTCGGAGGGGCGTTTCGTGATGTGCCGGGCCCGGGCGTTCTCGGAAAAAACCATCTGCTCCTCGCCGGAATCCTCAGCATTGGGATCCACGAGGATCCCGTTGATCCGCCGGGAAGCAAGCAGCCGGCGAAGCATCCCCTCCGGAATCAACAGATCGGCGTCCATGATCAGGAGGTTCCGGTCCAGGAAAGCCGCCGCGCTGTGGAGGGAGAGGATCGCCCCCTCCCGGTAGCGGGGATTCTGGACCGGATGAAGCGCAAGCCCCGGGGCGGCCTTCCGGGCCTCTGCAATGACCGCTTCCGCCTGATGACCGACCACCAGGACCGCCTCCCGGACCCCGCACCGCTTGAGCATCTCGAGCAAACGAGCCAGCAGGGTCCGGTCCCCGACCCGGGCCAGGCACTTCGGCGGCGTGTTGGGCCCCATCCGTTTCCCAATTCCAGCGGCCAGAATGACCGCGGTTTCCGTTCGAGCCGGCATGGCGATCAGGCGGAGCTCATCGGGGGGAAAGGATCGGCTCCCCCTCCGGACCGGAATCCACCCGGTAGGCCCGGGTGCAGGTGCCGGGGATGTTCAGGCACCGCCCATCCTCGAGGGAGAAGAGCCAGCCGTGCAGCGGACAACGGACCGCAGGGATCCCCGGCTCCCCGGGGGACAACTCGACCGAACCGTCGGGAGCCGCCCGCTCCACCCGACCGCGGGACAACGGACCGCCCCGGTGGGGACAGCGGTTGTCGAGGGCCACCAGGCAGCCGTCCAGATTGAAGACGGCCGCCTCCCGCTCCCCCTGCCGGAGGAGCCGTCCCTCCCCCGGTGGGGGGATCTCCCAGCCGCTCAGACCCCGACCCCTTCCCGGAGGAACTTCGTCTCGCCGGCGGTGTAACCCCAGCGGCGGGCAATTTCCTTGGCGTCCTTTTCCCGCCAGGCCTCGTACTTCAGGAGCACATCCAACCCATCGCAGGTCCGCTCCAAGTCGGTCTCCATGCCCGGAAAATCCGGCCAGCCGTTTTCGTTCTTGTTGGCGGCGATCCACTCCATCCCCTTCTCGATCACGGAGCGGAACTTCTCCTCCTGTCCCAGCATCCGGGAGAGGAGCAGCAGCGACCGGGTGGAATCCATCGAGTGGTCCATGTTCCGGCTGTCCCACGACCCCTCGGCGGCCTGGTTCTGGACCAGCCAAGCGCTGCAGCGCTCGCAGGCGGCCTTCACATCCAATCCCTCGGGCAACAGGAAGGAGGCGGCCAGGGAATCCTGCCCGAGGTGGGCGGTCGTCTCGACCCCGCTCGGGTGGAACTTCTTGTCGTACCAGCCGCCGTCGGACGACTGCCCGTCCAGGATGAACTGCAACCCCTTCTTCCAGGGCTCCCGGACCGCCTGCTTCATCTCCTCGGTCCCGAGCGCCAGCACGACATTGAAAAAGCTGACCGGATGGGAGGTGGTGTCCAGGTCGGACCACTCGCTGTCCACCCAGTGGCCGTCGGCATGCTGGGATTTCAGGAAATAGCGGATCGCCTTCCAAACCGACGCCTCCAACCTCGGGCTCTGGAGCGTGACATTGGCCCGGATCAGCATCAGCGCCATGAACGCCGATACCCAGGCGGCCGATTCCTTCTCGCTCGACTCCCGCCCCCAGCCGCCGTCCGGAAGCTGCTTGGCGACCGTCGCGTCATACTCCTCCGAGAATTCCGAAACCTTCCCCATGTGCAGGATCACCCGCAGGGCGTGGGCCACCAGCTCCATATCCTGGTCCCCAGCGGTCAGACTCCAGTTCTTTCTCTCGCTCAACAGGAACTTCCACTCTGACTCGATCAACCGCACTGCCTTGTCCAGATCCATGTCACCCTCTCCTAGTTTGCTTCGTTTCTTCCATTTGCGAAAACCAAAGATTCAATCCCGTTCCCAAAGCGCTCGAAGCGGCCCGCATCCGGGACCGCATCCAAGCCAGCCGCTTCCACCGGCACGGCAGAAGCAGGGCAGCCACCCCCTCCCCGAGAGAACCAATGGGGAGGGTCTCCTCCATCGAATCCAGGATCACCCGCAGGCCGCTCCAGGGAATCCCCGCCCGTTCCGCCGCTTCCGCGATCGCCACGCTCTCCATGTCCACCA
>Ga0066640_10000220_pt1 | contig 32647 bp, 40 predicted proteins | sample CryGeyCG2114_020_2_FD_59505 | JGI IMG/M metagenome (GOLD analysis project Ga0066640, IMG submission 59505) | Groundwater microbial communities from aquifer - Crystal Geyser CG11_big_fil_rev_8/21/14_0.20 | ecosystem: Environmental > Aquatic > Deep subsurface > Groundwater | place: USA: Utah... | reverse complement strand
GAAGATGAATTATTACAATACACCGCCAGTCTTGAGCTGCTATCTTCTCACCCTCTTGGCGCCTCTATAGTTCGTAGTGCGCGTAAAAAGGGCTGCCCCACGGTAACGGTGGAGGAGGCGACTGAAATTGCCGGTGGGGGAATCAAGGGAAAAATTTCAGATAGCCTATGGGCTGTTGGCACTAAAGAGTTATTAGCTGATGCCGGCGCAACCCTCAGTGTAGATCTGGAGGCTCAATTAGAAGCCTTGCAGGCTACCGGTAAAACAGTGGTTCATGTTGCTCGAGATGGTCAACACGTTGGTAGCATTGCCTTGGCAGACGTTATCAAAGAAGAATCATTAGCTGGCGTTAAGACTTTGCAAAAGAGCGGGTTGACTGTGGTGATGCTAACTGGAGATAATCCTATTACCGCTAAAGCCATCGCAGAGGCTGCCGGAATTACCAACTACAAAGCCCAAGTTAAGCCAGAAGATAAAGCTGCTGAGGTGAAAAAATATCAAGAGCAAGGCAAGGTTGTAGCTATGGTGGGAGATGGTATTAACGACGCTCCAGCGCTAGCCCAGGCCAATATTGGAATCGCTATGAGCACTGGCACCGACGTAGCTATGGAGTCAGCCGATGTTACTATCCTTCATGGTGATATCAGAAAAGTTGCTTCCGCCCTTAGTTTATCTGGTCGCACTATGCGGGTAATCAAACAGAATTTATTTTGGGCCTTCTTCTACAATGCCATCGGCATTCCACTGGCGGCGGGTGTTTTGTATCCGATATTTGGTTGGACCCTAAGCCCAGCTTTTGCCGGGGCAGCCATGGCCTTTAGTTCGGTTTCAGTACTGACAAATTCACTGCGCCTTCGCAAACAGATCTAGGTAATTGATTATTACTTGTGCTTCTGTCAGCTCCATGTAAAATGTATCAGGTAACAGATTATTCTAGATAAACGTATGGAACCAGGTTATCGACCAGGAAAAAAGAAACGCTTTGGTGCGCGTGAGGCCTTAGTTGTTGGTGGAATAGCCGCCATCGGCGGAGCGCTTTTAACTGAAAATAAAGATGTTGAGCCGGCAGTACAGACCAGCGACAGTGGTGATAATAGTCAACAAGATCATAACGGTTCTGCGCACGATTCAGCTAGCCGTTCAAAAAGGGATGGTCGAGCCGCCGAACCACACGAGGAGCTTTCTTCTGAGGCCCAAGAGCACGAGGATTTTCGACAACAGAGCATGGATGATACGCTTGAGCACCTGGCCGACTTTGATCCAAATTTCATGGTGACTACTACTACTAGCGTCAACGATGTCCCGGTCACCGATCAGTTTTTTGGAATTACCTACCGTCTGCCCAGTGGGAATGTTGCAGATTTTGCTACGGTTTTTCCAGATGAAGCGACTGGCGATTTAAGTCTTGACCCATCTCCGGAGCTTAGGCAATGGGTTACCGAAATGACGGGACAGTCACTTGAGGTTTATTCATCAAACTCTAGCTCTGACATTGCTTCAGCCGCTTCCGATCTACTCGTTATTCAGCAGTTGAGAGATGCTAAAGCCTCAGGTGAGGATGTCACATCCGAAGATGTCGAGAAGGCACTGGTTAACAATCAGTACGTTTCAACAACAGAAATACAAGAAGCTCTCGAAGAAGAGCGCTTGTCACAACCGGGAGACACTGGTGAGTAAATTATGTCACACTAAAAAAGCCGCTATCTCTTAGCGGCTTTTTTGCTCATTTCTACTACATCTGCAAATTGTTCAGGTGTCACCGCTTGAACCGAGAGTCTACCGTGGGTGACAAGCTGCATTTTTCGAAAACGTGGATCTTTCTTAACCTCGGCTAGACTTACCGGTCGGTGTAGCGGTTTGTCTGCCGCCATTTCAATAGCGTACCAGCGCTTGTCTGTAGTGGTGCTGTCTTGTTGTGCCTCACCTACAACTTTAGCTATTCCGACAATCATTTTGTCTGTAATTGAGTGATAAACAAATACTTTGTCATCAGCTCGCATTGCCCGCAAATTATTGTTGGCCGCATAATTTCTCACGCCGTCCCACATGGTTGAGCCTTCCTTTACAAAGTCATCCCACGAGTAGGTTCCGGGTTCAGTTTTTATTAGCCAATGTTGCATTGTTTTTATTATAGCACTTAATAGCCCTCCTTGAGCTTCTATTTTAGGGGAATCACCCTAAAACCCTGAGTTTGCTTCATTTTACTGACTCTCGAGACAAAAGCACCGCCGTTTTGGCGGTGCAAGTATTGAGCTAATCCATTAGCTCTAAGAGGTCGTATTTCGTACCATTTTCATCCCACTTTTGCAGGGTTCGCAGTGCAGATGTTGATACCAGCACAGTAACCTTCTGTCCGGTGGCCGGGTTCATAAGGCGCTTTTTCTGCAAGTTTGGCTTGGTACGCTTTTTAGTCTTTCTCTGGGAATGACTTACGTTATTGCCAGTAAGAAAGCGTTTTCCGGTGATTTGACAGACTCGTCCCATAAATAGGCTAATTTAGTAACTCACGAGTTATATCATATACTAGATTACTTGGCAAGACTTGCCATTTGCCAGGGCTGTACTATAGTAAAAGCAACGGCCCCCGAGGCTCCAGAAGCTCGCCGCTAATATCTAACGGCGCTTTTATGACAACAGCTATATTTATCCTGGCAGGTATTGGTGTGATAAACACGCTCTACCTGTCCTATCATGCTATTACAAAGACACCCGTGGCTTGCATTGGCTTTCCGCCCGAGTGGTGTTTAAAAGTACAACAAAGTCCGCAAAGCAAAACCTTGGGCATCCCAAATTCGTACCTTGGTCTGTTGATGTATATTGCGGTGTTAGTTCTCACCTGGCTGTATGTTAGCGAGGTGTTGGCATTTTGGCCGGCTGCTGTGGTGATTTCAGCAGGCTTCCTTTTTTCCATGTACTTTACTGGTGTTCAGGCGTTTATTTTAAAAGCCTATTGTACCTGGTGTGTTATTTCGGCGATCGACTTTATTCTGCTTTTTGCCTCTGCGATCATTGTTTTAACCGCCTAGGCTTTGCGCATTTGCTAGCAGTCCCAACCGTACAAGGCGGTTGGGACTTTGTGGTATAATTGATCCAGAATAAATAATCTATTTAGATATGAAGAAAATCATTGGTTTGAGTCTATGGTTGGCTCCAGTCGCTAGTCTAGCCCATGGAGGGCACGGCGAAACTGACTCCTCAACTATATTGCATTGGTTTGCTGAGCCTGTGCATGCCGTTCCGCTAGCCACTATTATAGGAGTTTCTATTTTTGCTATTTTGCATAGATATTATAGAAGCATAAAAAACAACGATTAAAGATTTATGATGAAATACTTTTTACGAACTTTAAAACGATTGTCGCCAGCGCCATTGGTGCACGCCCACTGTGATGGACCTTGTGGAGTTTATGATCCAGCTCAGGCTAGAGTTTCGGCTGAGGCCGTTGTCTCGATGACAAAAAAAATCACTGAACTAGAGCGACCTAAGAGTGATGCCGCAGAAGATTGGGCAAATTATCACAACACCCTTTCTCGTTATATTTCTATTAAGGAAGAGGAGTCAGAAAACACCAAGCACCATCTGCTTGTTTTATGGACAGATTACTTTAAACCGGAACATCTGGAGCAGTTTCCAGATTTGCACGGACTGTTTTGGAAAGCTGCCAAAGCTGCTTCTGCTTGCAAGCATGAGGTGAGTAGTCATCATGCCGAAGAGCTATTGAGTTTCGTTGAGCAGGTGCACAAGATATTTTGGCAGACCAAAGATCGCGAGGTTGAATGGGTCCTGGCGAACAAAAAATAGAGCGAGCTGACTTTGGTTTTAGCGTTCGAGAGGCGCTGCTGTGGGCGTTGCGCAAACGGCAGCGTTTTTCAATTGCTGGACTTTCAATGGAGCCACTATTAAGCGCTGGTGAGGACGTATTGATTAGGCCATACAGTGCAGGTGAGCGTCCTCACGCGGGAGATGTAGTTGTTTTAAAGCATCCAGCAAAGGAGTTGCATCTCATTAAAATCATCCATAGAATATCGGCCGAGGAGATTGAGCTTCGGGGCTTTAATGCCGAGCACAGTACCGATAGTCGTGATTTTGGAAACGTGGATGAAGCCAAATTGCTAGGACGCCTAACTGTGATTTTGGGATAATTGTTTCCTTAAGCCTACTCGGTTATACTACAAGCCTATGCCAAATGATAACTACATCGGAATAGATCTAGGCACCTCTGTTGCCAAGGGTGTACTAATGAGTGACGCTGGCGTTGTGCTGGCTACCACCTCACGTCAGTTGCCACTAGAAACACCTAGTCCAGACTGGGCAGAGCAAGAACCAGAAGCCTGGTGGGGGGCTGTGAGTAGTATTTTGCGTGAACTAAAAAAGGCCGGAGGCTTTTCCAAAGTAAAGGGTATTGGATTATCAGGACAAATGCATGGCCTGGTTTGTTACGACGATGATTTAAATCCAATCCGCAACGCCATCGTCTGGTTAGACCGTAGGTCAAACCAAGAGGTTGATGATATTTTAGAAACGGTTGGTCACAATCAACTTTACAGAATTACCGGCAATCCTGTTTTTAATGGTTTCTTATTACCATCATTACTCTGGGTCAAACGAAATGAGCCACGCGTATTTGGAATGACTAGCGTGGTGTCCTCACCGAAAGATTTTTTAGCTCTCCAGCTTACAGGCAAGCTTAGAACTGAGCCAACAGACGCCCTGGCTACCGGAGCCTTTGACCGGGTGGCTAATGATTGGTCATCGCTAGTTTTAGAGGCTGTTGGTTTGGAGCGATCGCTCTTTCCGGAGGTGGCGCCAACTAGTCAGCCATATGGAGGGTTGTTGCCAGAGGTTGCTAAAAGATTTGGATTACCAGCTGGAATTCCCGTTTACGGTGGTAGCGATCAGGCTATGGGAGCCATGGGCTTAGGCTTGGTCAAGCCAGGGCAAGCCATGGTCGCCTTAGCCACCGGCGGTCAGTTTGTGGTTATTGGCGAGCCGGGTCTAATTGACAACCGACGACGCTTACACACCTTGTCACACGGAGTTGAAAAAACTGGCATGTATATGGCTGCAACTTTATCAGCGGCTCTATCTATGCGTTGGTTTAAAGAAGAGGTGATTCAAGACACCAAAACAAGTTATCCAGATTTTTACTATGGCATCCAAGATATTCCAGCTGGATCAGACGGGGTTATTTTTCACCCTTATCTAGCAGGGGAGCGTACGCCATATTTTAACTCAGCTCTGCGCGGCGGATTTTCTGGACTGTCAGTGGCCCATAACCAAAAGCACTTGCAGAGAGCTATTATTGAAGGAGTATCATTTTCAATGAAGCAATGCCTGCATGTTTTTGAGCAGATGAATATGCCAATCCGCAGTATTATTTTAACCGGTGGAGGAGCTAAGAATCCAATTTGGCAGCAGATCATGGCCGATGTTTTGAATCGGAGTATGGAAATAAGTACGGTCACCGACCACTCACCGTTTGGGGCCGCCGTCTTCGCTAAATTTGCCCCCAAGAAATTTGTTGGTTTATCTAGCTTTTACAAAAGTGTTATCAATAAAGGGGAGGAGATCAAGCCAAATCCTGCTAGCGTAAAAATATACGAACCAATATTTGAGGAGTACGTTAGTATAGCCGACGCTAAACATCGCCGGGCTAGGCGAAAACAGCGCCATAAATAGTTTTAGCTAAACTATTTTCCGTCGAACGAACCATTGCCAGCGGCTTGCACCACTGATCGACGGACTCCTTTTAACATATCAATCAGAGCCAGTGACGAATCACGAGTAGCTTTAATGCCTCTGCCATTTTTAGCGGTGCGGGCATCCGTGGCGTCCATCATTCTTTTATTACTATTGCCCACAGCCACTTGCCAGACTCTGTCAGCCCCTTCGTTTACCTGACCAGCTCCCGTTCTGTCTATTGGCATAACATCAGTACCGGAATCTCCAATATGCACAATCGAAACCTCTTCAGGGGCAATGCCTCGTTTGCTAAGCTCAGTTCTTAATGTTGAGTATTTATTTAAATCTTTATGTCCGATATCAACAAACCCAGCCGTTGGGTTAAAATCTATTAATAGATTTTTAGACATCTCTCGAATAGCCCTTAAGTCCTGATTAATACTTTGCAAAGCCGCCCGACGCTCTCCTTCATAAACATCCAAAATTCCCTCAACTAGGTCAATCAACTCCTGGCTTCCGGCTCTTTCTCCATTGCCAAGCTGAGACACTAATTCATCAAGTCCATCTTCGGCGCTACCGGCTACAGTTAGCTCTCCCTGATATCTTACTAATTTAGCCCGCATGTCATCAATCTGATCAACAAAGAATTGTTTAACTCTCTGCTCGATCCATTCCGGTGTCACTGGCTTGCCCTCTTCGTCTTCTAAAACGAAACTACCGCCAGCATCTGGCTTTTGAGCAATTTGCATCGATAGCATCGAGAGCTTCGGTTCAACATTCACATTAGCAGTGCGTACCGCATTGAGCAGGTAGGTTTTTAAGGCGTCTAGATTCTTTTGCCAACGCGCTGAGTCCTCCACGGCTACTTCGCGCCGACCATCTTGCATTTCAGTTAAGACAGCCCCACCTGATTCAGCCAGAGCTAGCTTTCTTAAAGAAGGATGGGCTTTAATGGCCTCCAAAACTCCCCAAGCGTACAGGGCTGGGCGACCAGTGTTGATAACGACATATAATTCCTTGTCTGGAAAACGCCTAGCTACCTCTTCAGATAGTCTTTCAATCTCTGCTACCGCTCGACCAATTAGTTGTTGGTTAGGGTATGACTCTTGTCGGTTCCAGGTGGAATTAAAATCCAAAGACAAGACCAGAGCTTTAGTTTTATCTGATTTTAATTCAGCTTCAAACACCTCACCAAACTCTAAGCCATTCAAAGCTTCACGTTCTTCTTGAACGGCCTTTTCAGCAACTCCATGAAAATGACCAGTAAATTCTGAACCAGCCGTCTCGGTGGTAATCTGCGAACGATTCTCTTCAATAACTTGAACAGATTCTCGGCGGGCCAGTGACATCAGAGCTAGAAAGTTTGCCCAACCGTAGCCACCGTCTAATTGACGACGTTGCATCTCTGAAAAAGAATCTGCCAACGAGAGGCCACGCTCGATGCCGTAGGTTCTCACAATCTCAAAGGCCTGTTGTAAAACAAACATCGCCCGCAACGAACTTTGCCGGGCGGGTTCATTATTAGTCGCCTCCGCAAATTGGTGAACTCCAGCCACCGCCTCCATTAAATTACGAGAATATAAATAGCTTGCCAGCGCTCCGTGTCCTTCCGCTGAACCCTCGCTGCCATTCTCAAGGGCATGAAAGGCTGCGTTGGACTCTACAACCGCTTGTCTGTAGTTGTCTCCTTTGTACTCCTCTCGCTCTGCAACTCTTTGCTCCACAAAAAACTGCCCGACTATATTCTGGATAGAATGCTTAGCCGGAAGTTCAAACGGACGTGGTTTAGCATCCGCTGGTCTTTCCCTTCTGTCGCGACGGGTTGGTTCAGTCATATCAGGCAATCTTAAGCGATATATCCAGCAGTATGACTATTTTTTGTGATTTTGTCAATGTTATTTCGGATGATTCAACCGATATGATAAACAAAACATCTAGAGTTGACTCTCTACACCAATTATTGTATTGTATGCCGTGCGTCACTACCCACTGGGTGTGACTTTCTTGAACAAAAAAAATACGTGGGTCGGTACCAAAGCGGTCAAATGGGACTGGCTGTAGACCAGTTGGCTTTCGCCTTCGGGGGTTCGAATCCCTCCCGGCCCACACGCGCGCTGTCGATCCCTTCGAGAGCCGTGCCGCTTTAGCTCAGCTGGTAGAGCAACAGTTTTGTAAACTGTGGGTCGTCGGTTCGAGTCCGACAAGCGGCTCCTCCAAAGAGACCGGTCGATAGTATCACCGATCGGTTAAACCTTGGGCCGTAGCTGCCAAAATAATTTGGTGGTTACCAATGTAAAGTATAAGAAGTTGAATCGTATAAACACACCGGTATGTCACAGGACAATCTCATTAAAATGGAGTGCACAGAGTGTAAGCGTCAGATGTATTACACCTACAAGAACGTGCGTAAGCTAAAGGACCGCCTCGAGCTGTCCAAGCACTGCAAGTTCTGCAAGACGCACACTCCCCACAAAGAGACAAAATAAACAGGAATGGAAAACTGTCCATATTGCCAAGACGCAACCACTCCACCTCCAGAGCAGTTTTACGAAACTAAACTCTTCCGGGTACTGGTAGCGCGCAATGCTTTAGTGGATGGTCATGTGGTTATCATGCCCAAGGCGCATGAGCCACACATTCAAAGTTTTAGTTTAGATCAGTTCGAAGAGTTGTCGTACCTCTTAAAGAAGGTGCCGTTTTACGCTATGCGCGAAACCAGCGCCCCTGGTTACACTTTGTTTATGAGCGATGGTACGCCCGAGGTTTCCCAGGTTGCCCATTTGCAGATTCACGTACTTCCACGAAAATATAGCGATGATAGTTTACAATCTATAGGTGAAGCCGTTGGTAAAATAACCTTCACCTTGGACGATGCCAAGCTAGCCACCGAGGTTAAGGAGATGAAAGATTTAATGCAGCTGCCGCAGGATACGCCAGCCAACTCCTAAATGAAATCACGAGCTCAGGCAAAGGAAGGATTTGGAGGTCAAAAAAGTCTTCCAGAATATCACGGCGTTAATCAGCTAGAACTTACCAGAGCGGAGTTTTCAGGTGTCAATTTTAATTTATTGAACCTTACTGCTGAGGTCGATGAGGCTGCGGAGACGCCGCTCTACCTTACCAGCGCTCAAGAACCAGTTCAGGTAGGTAGTCAAGATTATGTCCTTGCTGGCACCAGGGAAGTCTCACAGCATGAGCACTCAGTCGGAAACGTCTATTCATTTGAATTAAAAAATACCTCAGGTGATACTTTGATAAGCGCCTTGATTCATCATTACCAGAAGAAAGAGGAAGGTCGGCTTGGTGATGTTTTTACTGAAATTGAGAGGGAGGATAGAAATACAAAAAAGGTGAACATTCCAAGTGAATTACCTCCGGGCAGTGGCATGGTCTTTTTTGAAAAAGTCCTCGATTTTTTGCAAGAGCTAGGTGCTCAGAGTCGACCATTTCGACATGAGGTTGCAGCAGCACCGGTTGGGATGACTATGCAAGAGTGGGCGCGTAAGTTTGAGAAGCTTCTAGTTAGCCGTGGATACCATCCCTTGGACCCAAAAGATCGGAAAAAGTGGGAGAGGGTTTATGGGCCGGTAGAGCGTGAGGCAGCAGGCGACGCCCAGGCCGGTGTTGCTAGTGTCTAATAAAAAACCGTCCGCACCCTCCGGCTCTGACGCTTTTGTAAAAGCGGCAAGGCAAGATGTACGGACGATTTTTTGTTTCACTCCTTCCGCACATCTGTTCTGATTTTCTTAGCAGGCTGTCAGTTGAGCAGCACGGCGGGCAGGTCAGCCAACTTGCGGCGTTCCGGCCAGCTCTGAACCTCGAAGCTGCCGACTGCTGCGTCAAAGTGCACGCAGATCTGGCTGCCCAGATATTCGGCCAGAGCGGGGTGATGCCAGTAGCCGCCGTCCTGAACGGCGAAGTAGCGGAACCCGTCCCTGTCCACGATGCGGACCAGACCGACCACAACCGGGCCGGTGTCCATGTGAGCGTAAGCGCTGGCTTCGATCAAGTTGATCGGCCAGGAGTCATCAGGCCAGTTTGGCATGTGCCCTCCAGGGCAGGTGTGTGAAAAGAAGTAACCACTCTTTACTCAAAAAAAACGATTTTGTCAACGCCTTAGGTCTAATCGTGGCTCAGGCTAGTTTTGACAAGCTTAGATTTTATTGATATGTTTGACTGCGCAATTGCAGTTAATTCTGCCAAATAGGGGATTCGTATATCGGTAGTACACCGGTCTCCAAAACCGTTAGGGCGGGTTCGATTCCTGCATCCCCTGCCATCCCGAACGTGTCCCAGCTGGGGCACGTTTTGCTATCTCTTTATAGGGTAACGTTAGCTCAAAAATTGGCTGTTTATCTTTCAAAGTCGAGTTCGATAGCAAATAGTGCAGTAATTCGTTTTTTTCTTCTGGAGTTGCCATTTCGGCCAATTTTATTGCGTTTTCTGCAAGTTCGATAATTTTGACCCCGAATTCGTAATAACTAATGTCTGCCTTGTTATGTTTTGAAACTTGCTGTTCGATTTCCTGTAGTCGTTGTGTGTATTGTGCAAACTTATTATCGTAAAAGTTGTCGTTTATTTTTCCGTCCAGTCTATCTTCATACATTTTATCCATTCGCTCCTTGAGTGTTGTCTGTTCTTTTATAAGTGCTTCAAATTTCTTGTCAGACCATTCCCGTTTTTCGTCTAAGGATGATTTCAAAGCTGCCGTAACATATTGCATGCCCGTATCTCCCAATTTCAATATGTTTAGCAAGGGATGCGTTGCTTTGTCTAAGTCGTTCTCATTTACCCATGGCTGCCCACATTTCTTGTATTGGGAGCAATGATAATAATTGTACTGGTTTTTCTTCTTTTCGGCGGTGACAGTATGTGCACATACGTCACAAGTAAAGATATGTTTATAGCTAAACGCTTTCGTATTGTGTTTTTTGACCTTGTGGTTGTTTCGCTGTGCAAGAATTTGCTGTACTTGTTGCCATAGTTCAATACTCACGATAGCCTCATGTGAGGCATTTGTATGGAGAACACCGTCCCACACGAATTGACCAATGTAAAACACATTTGAAAGATATTTTGCTACTGTAGATACATGCAGTTTACCGCTTCTTGTTGGTATATTTTGAGTGAGTCCATCTTCCGCTAATTTGGCAATGAGGGTTTTGATTGAATAATTTCCTGTAGCGTAGTATTCATACATTTTGACAATCAGGTCTTTATTAAGCGGGTCAACGGTTATGATGTTGTGTTTTGGGTTGTACGGGTCTTTTGAGTTGATATAGCCCAATGGAGCCCTTCCAGCATATTCTCCGTGCTGTAGCTTCATTTTAACGCCTTTCTGGGACTCCTCACGTAGGTTATCGATAAAGTTCTTGGCTAGAAGCGTTCGCATGCCATACATGAGCTTCTCAGATGATTTACTCTCTTTGCCGATTGAGGTATTTTCTTTTACTAAAAAGAGGGTCACATTATGCTGTTCTGTGAGTTCTTCAATAAGGACGTAATCTTGAAAATTACGGTGTAGTCGGTCTGTTTTTTCAACAAGGATGTATTTGATGTCGTTTGCTTTTACATATTCAATCATCGCTAAAAAGGATTTACGGCCTTGCGCTTTGGCTGATTCTACATCTTCAAATTCTTTTACGACCGTAAAGTCGTTAGTACGAGCAAATTGATACAATAAAACACGTTGTGCTTCGGGAGAGAAGCCTTGTTCAAACTGCTCTTTGCTGGATACTCGGACGTATGTAACCGCATCTTTCATATCTAAATAATAACCTTGGATTCGGCGTATAGTTTTGGGAAATAGTTCTGCCGCATACGGAATTTTGTTCCGTGATTGTGTCCTGTTCTTGAATCGAAGTCTACTAAGATTTTTGCCGTTTCAAGTCCATGTAAAAAACCTTCGAAATTGAATCCTTTTAGCATTGTTACAGAGGTATATTTATAAAACTCTAAACCATTTTCTTTATCTTTTTTTACTTCTGCTTGCACAAAGAAACAGTTGTGTAGTTTTGTAGCAGCTTTATGTGCCAAATCGTCGAAACCCCAATATGGTTGGGGGTTTAGTTCTGATAGGCCTACTTTTTTTTGAACTGATTGTTTCCATTCCTCATGCCTTGGGTCAACTGCACTGCTGTCAAAGGAAATCATCACTTTTTGTTCCTTTCGGTCTATCTGGACCATAAAGCCTCTATCGCTTCGTGACATCCCGTGTATTGTTTGACGAAAACTCATTTCAGCAGCTGAATATTTTTTCCCTGCTTCCTGATGGCCCCATCCATATTCAGGCAAAAGAATTTGAGGCACGAACTTCAAAGCACGGGGTGACGGCTCCATATGGAAAAGTGTCACGAGTGAGGCTGTATTTAGTCTTTGAGTTTTAAGCTCCCACTCTGCGGCGTTAGGAATTGGCAGGTTATTCTCTTCAATTCCAAGCAAGTCTTCAAGTGTATTGCCAATACCGCCAGCATTTCCGTTTCTTGCATTAGGTATCCACTCCATAGCAGCTATTTCATGGAATTTTTCAATTAGACTTTCTTTTGTGTAGATTTTCAAATCACTCATATTAAAATTTCTTGTTCATTATAGTTGTTCAAACGCTCTCGTGCCATCTCACAATATTCAAGAGACAAATCAATACCAATAAAATCTCGCTTTAATAGTTTCGCTGCAATCGCCGTAGTACCTGAGCCCATAAATGGGTCGAGGACAGTTTGAGCCTCTGTTGATTCTATAATTCTTTTGATAAGCGGAATAGGAAAAGGAGCGGGATGCGGGTTGTTCATTTCTTGCGTAAATTGCCAAACATCGCCATGTTTATTTGCTTTCGGTGCAAGTTTGAATTTCTTTTTTGCAATCATGTAAATTACTTCATACGTCGGAAGAAAATAACCCTTATTGAAGTTGATACCACCCTTTCTTTGCCAAATTATTATCTGCCGCACAGGGAAGTCAGAAACAATGTCATGCCTGTGTTGAAGTAAGCCGTTTTGCACACGCCACTTATGGTTGTAAAAAATTGCACCATCATCTTTCAGTAAACGCATCATCTCTACCAAACACTCTTTTTGCCATTGATTGTATTTATCTTGTGGCATGCAATCATGATGGCCGTTGTACCCATTCATCAAGGCGGCGTTGGACCACTTTCCGCCACGACCATCTTTCATCCCATTACCAGTAGAATTTTTTAGGTTGTATGGCGGACTTGTAATAATCAGGTCAATGCTCGCATCTGGCATCGAACGCATTACTTCCAGTGTGTCACCACAAATAAACCGATTTTTGAAGTCGGTACGAGAAGGATTTTTGACCTCTTGCCAAGATAAGATTTGCTTCTTTGCCATAATTACTTACTTCGAACTGAATCAATAAATTTATCAAAATCGCTTATTTTGATACGAAATTCTTTTCCAATTTTATGGGCCTGCAATTTACTTGCTTTTATGTATCGGTAGATGGTCATATTGCTGACCCGTAGCTTTTGAGCTACCTCCTCCACGAGGTAGTACTCTTGTTTTTTTGTAGTCATATATAGTGAAAATGATATTTAACAATAGTTTACATGTTTTTCCGAGAGTCAGCAAATTCTCCCAGTAAAGCATCTAGTTTTTTTGGGAGTATAGGCGTGAATGTTTTGAGTTTTTTGTGTATATAATTCACAACGTTGACGTTATCCTGCTTGGCTTCTGTTTTTGAGAGTATGCTTTCGATGCTTTTTTTGTATCTTCCAATCGTCGCCGCAGAAGCCTCAGTTTTCAGTCCTGTTATTGTATTTTTAAGGCCATGCTTCCGCACTTCATGTGCTAGGTAGTACAATACTGCACGCTCCTTAAAGCCATGTGCATATTGTTCGATAATCTGTGTAAGTTCTGTGTCTTTGAGAGCAGATAAGCGCACGAGTCTGCTAAAATCGGTCACAAATACTTTTTCGTAGGTGCGTAGCAATTCCGCTTTTGCTATCTTGGCATTATGCACGTCTGATAAGGTATAGTCTTTCCGCTTGTTCTTAATGTGTTTGCGCACAATAGCCTCTACAGTTTGTTTTTTTTGCAGCGATAATTCAATGCGTAACGCTCCTTTTTTCCATTGCCCTCGCTTGTACATACTCCCAATTTCTTGCTCAAGTTGTGTTTTGCCGTTGGCTACAATTTCATCGAACTTGTTATAAATCACCAAGCCTTGAGAAGAGTTATAGTATTTTACATAGAAGCCGTCTTTGCCGTCGTGATAGTGGGAGCGGTTATAGTCTGATGATTGTTTCATGTCATACGGAGCAAGTGCTCGGAGTATTTTATCCGTGCTCCCATAGCTTGCACTGATTTGTAGTATTTTTGAATAGTCTAATCGTGTGACTACAGCTTGCTTTAGTGCTTCGAGTGTAACCTCGACCTGTATTTCTTTGAGTGTGGCAATCAATTTTTCATACACTAGAGGCAACATGCGTTCGTCAATATCAAATATATTCGTACCGAATAGTAATTTTGGGAGTGATACTTGAATGACGAGGTATTTACTCTTAGGCTTCATACCTTGCTTTGTGCGTGTCTGTCGTTCCATGATGTGCACTTGTGGGTAGTAACGACCCTCGTTTGCACATTTCTTCGCATACGTGGTAAAGCGTGTGGTATACACTCCGAATACACCAAATTTACCGCTCAGCTCTTGATGCTTAGCCTTTGTGAAGTGTTCAGTAGAATACAGGATATAGTCATCTACTCGTAACGTAACGGAATCAATCATAGTTTATTTTCTTTATCAATTCGATTTTGGATACGTAGCAATACATCAAATGCACCAACCAAGTTGCGGGATGCTTCTGAGATTTGCTCGGGTTGCAAACCAAGCTCATCAACGAAGTATTTGTGAGCGAATTCTGCCAGATTTTCAGGGGGTTCTTGAGCAATCATAAAACTCCGTGTTGCAGTGCACCTTGTGCGGCGTCACGCTATACGGAGTTCATAGATATTGATTTTCTCAAATGAGAGGCTATACTATGTTGTACGGGTAGTCCGTATTACGTGACTATCATATTGATAAGCCGTCTGTGTCAGCAGGCGGTTTATTGTTTTTGCTTTATTGGTACGTTTGCCAATCGATAATTTATTACTTGTTCAGATACACCAAAAGTACACGCAAGTGCTGTATGGTTTACAGTAGGCTTGTGTAACTCTAGTGGGTCATTTCTCAGCTCATATAAAACGAGTGATTGCGGTACAAGATAGTAACCAGCAAAGTGGTTTGCAACGCTTTCAATGATTGCGCTGCGTTCTTGGTCGTCTTCAATCGATTCCATATCTGCCTTGAACTCTCCATCGAAACTTTGAACAACGTGTGCCCATTCGTGGGCTTTGGTAAAACGTTGCCTAGTTGTTCCGACCGAGGGGTCAAAGAAGATGAGTATTTCTGCGTTTTCAGTATTTATCCAGTTCCAACCTTCTGCTTTTTCATCATCGCAGCGCATAGCATCTAGTATTGATTGTGGCACGGCTTCAATACTTTTGTGTGTGATTTTGAAACCATCAAAGTACGCCATGAGCGGTTCAAAGTTCATGGGAGTAGATACGTTACCGTGAGATTCAATAATGTTATCAATAACACCGTAGAAGTGATGACGCCATTTATGTACCATTTTTTTATACTGCTTGCTGTATTCTTTTTGAGCGGTATTTTGTTGTAATACTAGTGGGTGGTCGGACGCTGTCATACAATTACGTTAATTGCTCAGGTTTATCATTTTTCGGCAGGTAGTTGTCTTTTGAGACAATAGGTTTACCAGTGTTTTCTTCGAGTTCTTTACGAGCATTACCAGCAATTTGACTCCCTTGTTGTGCAGCTGATTTATTTTCATCCACGCCTTGAGCATCTTTATTTCGGGCAATTTCAGCGGTACTGGCTTCTGCAAGCATATTCAATACCAGCTCAAGGTTTGTCATGTGGTCACGCAGGTTTTCACCTTTTTTTAATCCTTTGAATTTTTGATACTCTTTGCTCTTCATGCCAGACCAGCCTTTGTAAACTTCGTTTGTAAGAATCGCAAAATCAAGCGGTTGTTCAACGCCTCGATTTTTCCATTCGGTAGTAAGTTCATTGCGGACTTCAATCGTACGCATGCGCCGACCTATCCATTCATCGTCATACCCTTTTTGAGCAAACGTCCCAATAGCTCTGTGCACGGCCTTTTCAGGGTCTTTAATTTCTTCAATTCGTTCATACCCAACCTTAGCAAGCCACTGTTTGAGTGGTTCAGCTTTTGGAGATGGAACGCTTTGTACAATACGTAGTATTGTCTCAACATCAGCTACATCTGTTTCATATTTTTTACCATCTTTAGCTGTTAATTTCAGTTGTCCGATATTATCGGACACCTCACTACCTTCCTTTTTTAGCTTTGTTTTTAGGTCATTCCAGTACTTTCTAGGCCTATCTGTGCCAGTAAGTAATCCAATAATATCAATAATACTTATGTACCATTTTTCTTGGTTTTCATCCCAATGACGCCGAATAGCTGCGTCCTCAAATTTTACTATGGAAAGGGGGCTGTCCTCTTGTATTCCCTCATTATCTGTATTTTTCATAAAAGTTATTTATTGCCATTATCCTGTACGTATTCTATGTAGCTAATGACTTGGTTTACTTGTTCGTTAGTTAGTTTGCGGGCACGTAATGCACTCATAAGGGTCATATTGGCTTTTGGGGTGCTGTTGTCGTTAAGTAGTCCAACAGCATCTAAGAAATCACGGAATGTCATACCTAGACCTTTTGCCAAGTTATGACACTTATCAATAGAGAGGGTAGTGTAGAGCCCTTTTTCTATTTTGTTGACGTAAGCTGGAGAAATATTTGCACGCTTTGCAAGCTCGTTCTGGGAAAGGCTTGCATTTTCTCGTAGCTCTTTCAGTTGTTTTGAAATGGTTTTCATATTTTGCGATTAGTGGATGCTTATTAAAGTAGCAAGCGTTTAATTCACATTGAGTATGGTTAGTGATTAGATATTTCATATAGTACCAAGGCTATTAACTCCTGTCAATAGCTAGTTGCTCCAACCAAAATAGCGTACAGCAATACTTGGGAAGGTGCCCATTGCTGCATGTAGTTTTGGCCAATCAAAAGTTCCGAACACGTCAGCGAGCCCCTGCCAATCAGTACATTGTGAAAATTCGTGGCCTCCCGCGCCGCAGCCGCACACGCGTTTGGCCAATAGTTCCCAGGCATTTTGCCAAGCGAGCCCCACCTTCCGCTCGCGCAAAAGGAGGTTCGAGCCAATCTTTTTAATGAAATTACGAAGTTCTTCGTAATTTCCTGTCAAAGTAATTTTTTTGGCTAGGTTTGCGTCAGAAATAAGTTGTTTGTGTTAGTAAAGACAGAGCTGCCAAAGTAGCCATGGCAGAATTATATTTAACCTCATGAAGCAGTTCTTTAACGACAAGATAGAGAAGCATTGGCGCCAGCGCCACGATTAGAATGTAGGAAACGTACCACCCGAGTGGAGATTGGGTAGCTAGGTACCCAAGACTCATTAACAAGGATAGTCCAATGGGATAGTTGTGTACCATTTTGCCGTCGACCAGAGTTTGCTGCTTAGGTTCGGCAATTTTCAAAGATCGTGCTTCATCTGGTGCAACCTGTAGCAGGATGTCGTAAGTACTATCATTCTGAATAAGCGGTTCATTATGACTAATGCGTCCAGCTAGCCAAATATAACCAGGTGAATCAGATCCCTCTGCGCCGAAAGACATTAGCGGAACGATTGCAGCTACGCTAACTATAAAAATAAATATTGGAGGAAGGATACGTTTTATCATACGCGGAAGTCTAGCATACTATAGATTATGACAGTATATTTTTATAGGGATTGCTATGTCATCTCAAGCCTTTCAATATTTCAACATCTCATCCTTCCTGATTTTTAGCAGGTATAATTGATTTAATAGTTTTCATTGTGTTCATACAATCAATGGTATAAACTAAATAAATGATAGTAAGGATTATGGAAATAGTTAGATGTCTCAGTAAATATAATGATTTTTAATGAGAAGATATTACTTTTACGCCCTAATCTCATTTATATGCATTTCCGTTTTAGGTGCAGGAATCATCTATATATCAGTAAAAGATGAGATTTCAAAAGAATATATTGATGGCTCAATATTGCATAAGCAAGCTGTTGCTGAAAATGAAGATATTTTAGATATCAATTACATTCCGCTGCTATCATTTTCAATGGTAACGCAGGAATTTTGGTATGAAGATGAGGCTGTAGATACGTTAAATCATCTAATTGATATACATGAAAAGTTTAATGTACCAGTTGATGTGATTGTTGATGATCCATCTATGCAGGTATATGCAAAAAAGGATCAAGAACTTATACAGAGACTAGCTACATCACCGGTCGTGGCTGTTGGTTATCACCAGCGCGCTCCTCACCCATACGCGCGTCGGTTTGATTTTGCTGGCTTGAAAGATCTAAATCAAGACGAGCTATACAATGTCATTAATGATTATGAGGAGCATGCAATTAATTTGACGACGGGAGAGCCAGAGGTTTTCACCGGTGGTTATCAGTTTGTCAAAGATGAAATTGGATACGCACCCCCTTTGGTGGGCTTGAATACTGAACTAAAATTTACTTCAGCACTTGCTCAGGTCTATAAAGATAAGGGGGCACAGATGGTATTGCAGCACCTCGATAGAAATATTGAATTTGGCGAAAAATTCCATGATATGTGGCTACGTCCTGAAACATATTCTATTCTTTTAACAGAGGCAATTGGACAAAAAGACCCTGAAGCACTTATTGGTAGCGTACTTAAAGATGCTGCACTGCCCTCAGTTATGAGCATTAAAACTCACGATAACGATTTCATTGCCACTGCTTCCGCCTGGACAAGCATCTATCAGAACCTGCCTCACCGCGACGGGCCACCACAGCCTCCATTTGACCTGACGATTCATGATGAGCACAGCTCTCTATTAAGTGAAGAAGAAATCGCGGATAGGTGGGCCTGGTATGAATCATTAGTGGCCTACGCTGCCGATCATCGTGATGAGTATTATCTAGTAAATGCCTTTGACATACTAAAGGCAGAGAAGGCACTAACAGAAAATGAGAGTGATAATAATGTCGCGATCATCGAGGTAGGTGAAGCGGAGGTGACCGACGAACAACCGCCAATTTATGTCAGTGTTGTCTCGCACAACGAAGAGCCCGCAAGTGGGCGGTACCCGGATTATTCAACGGATGAAGTTGCCTTTTGGGAAAGTCGCGATGTTGTCCGTCAGTTTTCCGAAGACATCATGCATCGCGGAGTACAATATGACTGGCAGTCAGATTGGTCCTTTTTACTTGGTGCGCTCAATTTTGACTCAGGCACCTTAGAAACCGACGATAAAAATATTGTAGAGTATTTGAGTGACATAGGAGTCACAATCGATCCTCATGCGCACCAGTCCATTTATAACTATGCCGACGTCGCCTACTTAATAAGTGAGTTAGGAATCACTCCAACTGGAGTGATTGGCGGATTTAGAGCCATTCCAGCTGAGAGTTCAATTCTAGAAGATTTTTGGCAGCCAATTGTAGGTCGAATATATCCAAATTACACTTGGCAGCCGGCCATTGGTTGGGGAGGGGCCTCCAGCGGACATACAGAAGATATTGCCTACTCAGGTGTCTGGAAACCAAAAGATGCTGAGAATTTTACTGAACACAGTGAAGCTGCGCCGTTACCCTACGTGGCAAACTTTTCAAGTAATTGGGATGGGGTAGACTATCTATTGCAGAAACAAGCCGATGGCGCTTTGGATTCAGCAAGCATGTATACTGCAACAATTATCTTGAATCAAGACGAGATGCTTGATCAGGCCTATCAAGATGATTTTTTTCAATCGCTTGATGCTCATCTTGATGAGGCAGAACAGGGTCGTATTATATGGGTTAGCCTTCCCCAGGCGGTTGAGATATGGAACGACGTCTATAATGGTAACCCTACAATCTATGAAGGGCCAACCGACCTGCGACCAATTATAGGAGGTGGTAAAAAAACAGAAGCAGCGAAAGATGGTGGTGCATTCAAAAATGACAGACAAAATAGTGCAGGAACTGCAGAAAAGTCAGCACAGAATTGTGGTAATGGAGTATGCGAAGTTTTTGAGCAACAAAGTGGTGTGTGTGCTCAAGATTGTAATTAGGTGACGCCTAGCCTTGCTAGTATAGTTTTATTTTTTCTAGCGGCGTAATGCCAAACTCTGCTATAATTAGCCAGATGAATAAAATTACTATATCAACCAAGATCGATCTCCCTGCTGAGTTAGTTTGGGATTACTGGACTCAGCCACGTCATATTACCAAATGGGCATTTGCGTCCGATGATTGGGAGTGCCCAAAGGCAGAAAACGATTTACAGGTAGGTGGCATTTTTAAAACAACCATGGCTGCTAAAGATGGAAGCGCCAGTTTTGAGATAGTCGGGACCTACTCAGTAATTGAACCTCAGAGCCTCATTGTATATAAGATGACTGACGGAAGAGAGGTAATTACAGAATTTGAGTCTTTGTCTAATGGTGTAAAACTTACACAAATATTTGATCCCGAAAGTGAAAATTCGCTAGAACTTCAGAGAGCCGGATGGCAATCCATTCTGGATAATTTTAAAAAATATGCTGAAGGAAATTAATTATATTAATCTATCATTAGCATAAAGTATAAAGTTAAATATTCAGATTCCTTTAATCTAGGCAGGGCAAAGGGACGATGTAATTTATCATAGAGTATGAAAAAGAATCCCCTCGTTACACAATACATTCAGCAGTTTCCTTTAAACGAGCCTATGCCATTTAGTCTTATTAAAAAAATGGTGCGTTACCGAGTTAGGCAGCTACATGAATAAAGATATACAAATTTATAACCAGCAACAGTCTGCAGATGACAAGAGAATCTGTGATTTATTATTTAAGGAAATTGAGAAAGGCATGAAGAATGCCGAGAGTAAAATCTGGCACGCTCACCCAGTTTGGTTTTTAGAAGGTAATCCAATAGTTGGTTACAGCAAGCTAAAAAGTAGCGTGCAGCTATTATTTTGGAGTGGGCAGGATTTTGATGAGCCAGGACTAATTACAGAAGGTTCATTTAAGGCAGCCGATGCAAGATATACAGATGTTGATCAAATAGTTGCCAAGGATTTACGTCGCTGGCTCAAAAAAGCCAAGCTTATTCAATGGGACTACAAAAACATTGTCAGTAAAAAGGGCAGGTTAGATCGACTTAAATAAGTTATTAATACATAAAAATAATTATGGCATCAGTCAGTTTATATCTCAACTTTAAAAGAAATACGGAAGAGGCATTTAATTTCTACAGATCAGTTTTTGGCACGGAGTTTATTGGGGGTGTTGCCAGAATGGGTGACATTCCTCCGCAGGACGGAATGCCTGAATTGGACCCAGCAGATAAAAATCTGGTAATGCACGTAGCACTTCCGCTTATAGGGGATTTTATTTTAATGGGCACAGATGCGCCTGAATCTATGGGCTTTACAGTAAACCAAGGTAATAATGTGTACATTAATCTTCAGCCTGATACCAGGGCAGAGGCAGATAAATTATTTCAGCAGCTTTCTCAAGACGGCAAGATCGAGCAGGTCATGGCGGAGATGTTTTGGGGGGCTTATTATGGTTCTTGTACAGATAAGTTTGGAGTGCAATGGATGCTTAATGTTGATAAAAAATAGTATTTGATCTGCAAATAGCCATGGGATGGCAATCCGTTTTGGATAACTTTAAAAAATAATCAGAAGCATCTAACCGATTAAAATAAATATGTTTAAAAAAATATCAGTCCTCATAAGCCTTGTTGTCATGTTATCGGTTAATGCCATGGCTGTTTTATTGCCACTCAATAACAAGTCCACAAAAGAGCTATCCGACGCCATTCCAACGTATTTTGTTCCACAGGGTTATGTTTTTAGTATTTGGTCCTTAATTTATTTAGCTCTTATTGGCTATGCTGTATATCAACTACTGCCAAGAACGAAGGACAACCTAAAATTACACAGCATGGCTTGGTTGTTTGTGTTGAATGCTCTTGCAAACGCCGGATGGATCTTTCTTTGGCACTATGAGTACGTAGCAACAAGCGTTTTACTAATGTTAGTCATATTAGGCTCACTTATCGGTATTTACACCTTAATGGGTATTGGTAAGGAAAAAGTAAGTAAGTCAGAATATTGGTTCACACATTTTCCATTTAGTTTATATTTGGGTTGGATTAGTGTTGCGACAATTGCCAATATTGCAGCAGCGTTGCATGTGCACGAATGGAGTGGGTGGGGGATAGCACCGCAAACTTGGTCTGTGATTATGCTTGTAGTTGCCACTGCGCTGACTTTAACAATGTTGCTGCGACACCGGGACTATGTTTTTGCAGGCGTAATAATTTGGGCCGTTATAGGAATCGGTCGAAATTTTTCTGATGAAACTGCAATCCTTTGGACATCGTTGGCCTCTATTGTAATAATAGTAATTGCCATTGTACTAAGATTGATTAAGGATTTGAGAAAAAAGTAAAATATAAAATAAGTTCAAAATCCATGCAAAACTATTTGGCAAGTTCCAACCGTATAATTGTTGTCACACTAGCCTTGTTAATAGTATTTGGTGTTGCAGGTTATTCTATATGGGACTACCTACGTTTAGACAATACAGATAATAAATTAATAGAAAAAACTTCAGACGATGAAGTTAGAATAAAGAGTCTGGCCATAAATTTGGACTATTATGATCCTGAAACAAACATGGCAGGTGATCTAGTTTTTACTCAAGATTCCTTCCCTGAGGAGACAGTGCCTGCCTTGTTTACTGATTATGGGACCGAGGTAGCGGGAAATAGCGCCAATAATTGGCAGAGTAGGTTAAACCCACAGCCAACATTTATAGCACCTTTAGGCACAGAAGTTCACGCACTTATTGATGGTGAAGTAGTTGCGATTCCACAGTTATATAGTGGCGATTACAGTATTCATATGCAGGGAAAGGGGAGTGACTTAATTTTTGAGACAGAGCACGTGATTAATCTGAAGGTTCAGATTGGTGATAAAGTAAAGGCCGGCGATGTCATCGCAGAAGTGAGTGATTATGATGCCATTAATTATCACGGCCTAGGGCTAGTAGAGATTGGAATTCTAAAAGGAGGCAATCCGCCACAGCATCTATGTCCATTTGCTTATCTAGATGAGTCTATTAAAGATGACACCCTAAGCAAAATCACTGATTTAAAAAAATCATGGGAGGAATACCGCGGTGACACTACTATTTATGATGAGTCTGCTGAAGTGATCCCTGGATGCCTTACCCAATCATTTATTGAGGGTTAGATATTAGCGTTTCAATCTTTCAAGTGGATCTAGCACACCAAAAATCCTCGACATTTATAAGATTGACAATTTGCCTAATTTGAGACACACTGCAATTGAATGCATATTGTACTGAGGTTTCTTCTGTCTATTTCTATCAGTGCAGTTAAAGAGTTACCAAAATTGGTAGGCCACATTTAGCCCTGGGAGTTATTATCATACTGAGCGTTGATAATGCCGTATCCCTAGGCCATTGTTTATTTATCATGATTTCATGGCCAATCTACCAATAGAAGAATTTGATGTAATTGTTGTTTATGATGGCACAACCGTAAAAGGGGCAAGTGATAAATCGTATCGTGGTCGGACGCCCTTTCCCAAGCCTAGTGCTTCCTTTTCATACAACAAAAGTTATGAATATTTTCTAAAGCAGTGTAAGCGATCTGGCTTGAGAGCGGCTTTTGCGAGTACGTCTGACATTACTGCTGGAGGACTTTTTCAATCAGTCTGGGTATATCAAAAAAACTGGAAGCGAGTGCACGGTTTGTCCAATGCCCGAATTGTGTTTGATAAGTTCTCTCACCTCGATACCTACAACGCAAAGTATGATGCCAAGTTGAAAAATAAAATAGATGGCGTGCAGTATTTTCATAATCCAGGAATTCGCGCTCTATTTGATGATAAACTTAGAACGTACGGTAGATTTTCTGACTTCGCGATTCCCACTGTAAAAATAGATCTCAAATCTAGTTCAACAATATCTTTTGCCAAGAAAGCTTTACTTGATCAAATTCAGGCGCACAAGCACATGGTTGATTTTACCAGGCTATTTGTCCTTAAAGATCAGTTTGGTGCAGGCGGAGTGGACGTTCATAAGGTAAAAAGGATGGTAGACTTCTTGGACATCGGCAAGCGCGATGAGTTGGTTTCTTATATTCTACAACCACTCATTATTGCGAATGGTTTTGATTTTTTTAACCAGAAAGGGTACGTCGACTTACGGGTAATTGTTTGTGGTGGGCAAATTACGTCTTGCTATATTCGAACCGCCAAGCCTGGCGAATTCAGAGCCAACGCTAGCCGAGGTGGTAGTGTAGATTACATTGAGAAAAAACAGATACCGAAAGATGTGATATCTATGTCAAAATCGATAAACGATTTACTTCCAGTCCAAGATGGGTTTTATGCTTTGGATTTTATCAAGAGCAGTACGGGAAATTTATATTTCATAGAAGGTAACATCACGCCTGGACTAAACTGGTTTAACGCTAAAGATGAAAGACAGGTTAAACAATTTATGCGTTCGATTGTATCTCAGATTTCACTCATGGCAGCCGATTAAAAAAGTCCGGAGTGAAAAGTGAAGTATCTGGCTTGGTTAGGCTGCCTGATAAAACAAAGTATTTAGTCAGTGTGACTTGCAGGAATTATATCTGATATCATTATAATACTTACAATAAGTAACTAGTGTAATGATTATTATTTTTAAAGCAGCATGAACCTATTTAATAGTCAGTCATCACTCAAGAAGCTATTAGCCACTCAGGCAGTGGTCACGACACGGGTCGCTGGCGCTTCGCTAATTAGCATGAGTTGGCTCAGTTGGGTTATTAGGAATAGTGACCGTTCAGCCATGCAAAAACAGATTATCCAAATGTTCGCAATTTTCCAGAGCCTTGTATTTATTATTCTGCTGCACGGACAATTTGTTAACTTAGGTGGGCTGACCAGTTGGCCTCCGGTCTTTATCCACTTTAGTTTTGCCTTTAGCTTTGTCTTCGCCTGGAAAAATTATCAGAATAAAACAACTGAGACTGCATAAGTGGCATTGCCTGGCTGAGTTTAATCAAGAGTCATCTCTCTATTAGATAGGATCATAAACAAAAAACCGGACTACTGTAGTCCGGTTTTTTAATACCACTGTATTAGATTTTACGCAGCGTCGAATCGGACTTTATTTTCTTCCATCCATTTCTTTAAGTCCGCTTCAGTCTTACTAGGATCAGTCATTACTTCAGAATGAGTTTCCATGTAATGCGGGCGCAGGGCTTCCATCCAATCTTCAAAAGTTTCACCTTCTGCCGTCGTCTCACAAAGGTCGCATTTGAGAGTTTTCATCGTTAAATATTTAAATAATAATTTAAATTATTTTAACATACTCCAAAGTACTAGTAAAAAATAACTTCTTTAAGCGCTATATCTTTAAGTAACTTTGTTTGCAGCTATTCTTTTATTGATTTCTTCAACGATTTTTCGAGTATTACCTTTGTAGTACCGCATACTTAGTTTTAAACGATACGTAGAATAGCGCAGGCCAGCACTAGTAGCTAGAGATGCTGGGTACAATGTAGACTCAGTGAACGTGACGGAGAAACCAACTTCTCTGTATAATATTTTACCCAGTAAGGTTCCTTCGTTTTCCAGAAGACGTCGCCTTTGTTCCTTGGCGAAACGTAATCTATCAAGCGTTACCCCAGCCAGTGCCATAAAAGGTAACCTAAATCCATAAATTATCTCAGCTTGTTTTGCATATTTCCACGGGACAAAAAACGGCGCATAATTAAGGCCAACCCCGAAGGCGATTCCTGGTTCCCAAGCACATAAAAGCGTTGGTACACGCCCCACAATGTATGACCACTGTCTCCAGATTATCAGTGAGCTAACAAGACTTACGCCAACCAGAAATCCCCATCGAACCAGTGGCTTTGAACCAGTATCAGTCCAAGTTGAGGCATCAAACACCAAGTGAGTTATGGTTAAATCTACCGCAAACAGCAGGACTAAAAGAGCCGCCGCCGATAACGCGAAACTAAACATTCTAGATAATGGAACGTACCCAGGGCCACTTGGAGAGTCTGGCCAGTTATTTTTCTGACCAGGCGTGTCCCATTTTTCTGAATAATTCATAAAGATAGTCTAACACAGGTTCTGAATGACCCAAAAAATATCTGGTTACAGAGTTGTTTATTATGGGATTTTATAATGTGATAAAAAAAAGTTCAGAAGTTTTGCGCCTACTCCGAGCTGGCCGGGGGAGGGGCAAAACTCCTGTCACCACCAATCAGTCAATCTGGCAGATGATCTGGAGCGGGGCGGTAGCTGGGACTTCGCAGCTGACGCTGTCGCCCGGGTCGATCCCGAAGACCGTGTCATTGACGACGCCGTGTTCTGACAGCCAGGTAGTTCCGCCGATCACGATGTCGCCGTCGTAGACCAGCTCAACTGCGATCACCAGTCGACCTGCCGGCCCCGAGTCCTGAACTGACAGGGAGTACGTGGCGCCAGCGCCCACGTAGGTCGAGTCCTCGTCGATCACCAAGCCAATCATCGGCTTGATCAGACGAACGTGAACGTAGGGGGTACTCGTCAGAACGAAGTACTCGTTCCAGGGGATCGGATTCGGCATCGTCACCGAGACGTTTTCGGTCTCCGCCTGAGCGGTGGAAGCGGCCGTGAGGGCCGCTGCAAGCATGAGAGTGTACATGCACACATCCATTGTCAAACACGTTGATCGCCTTGGCTCATGCCTTAGGACCACGCGAAGACCTCGCCACTTTATTTAACTTCAGTGAATATGTCAAGAAATATTAATTAATTTTTAAAGACTTTACACACCTTTGGTTGCCATACGGAAAAATAGCCGTTATTATAGCCAACTGAATTATCTATAGATCAGGTTAAATTATGCAGGCAATAAATATCAAAAAACTATCTAAGACCTATGAGGATGGCACCCAGGCTCTTACTGAAGTCGACCTGTCAGTAGCGGTGGGTGACTTTGCAGCTCTGCTCGGAGTAAACGGTGCGGGTAAAACCACTACTATCGGTATTCTAACTGGCCTTGTCAAAAAAACCTCCGGCCAGGTTTCTGTCTTCGGTTTTGATTTAGATTCTCAGTTAGAAAAAGTTAAAGAACAGATTGGTGTAGTGCCGCAGGAGATGAATTTTAACATTTTTGAAAACGTCATTGATATTGTAGTTAATCAAGCCGGTTACTACGGAATACCTAGGAAAACCGCACTGGCTAAGGCTGAAGAAATTCTGAAGAAACTAAATCTTTGGGATAAGCGTCACGCTAAGGGTCGCGAGTTATCTGGAGGTATGAAGCGCCGCTTAATGATTGCTCGTGCCTTAATCCACGAACCTCGCTTGTTAATTCTGGACGAACCAACAGCCGGTGTGGATGTAGAGCTTAGGCGAGGGATGTGGGATTACTTACAAGAGCTTAATACTGGCGGTGTCACAATTTTGCTGACCACTCATTATTTAGAGGAGGTAGAGCAACTTTGTAAAAACGCCTCGGTAATCAATAAAGGAAGCATAATCTTAAGTGATAGCGTACGCAATTTAATGAGCACGGTTGAAAGTGAGGTCTACCTAGTCAATATCGAGAGTACGGAAAATTTGAAAAACTGGAATCATCAGGATGTCACAGTAAAAGATGAGAACACTCTTGAGATCTCGGTGCATAAAGACCACTCGGTGACCGAGGCTCTTAAGTTATTAGAAGAGAGGGGAGTTATAGCCATAAGCATTCGACCAAAGTCTAACCGTATGGAAGAATTGTTTCTCAACGCTGTCAAACAGTAACTCAAATCAATCTATATGACTATCAACAAACAACTAGTAGCTCTATCAACGATTGCTCGTAAAGAGATAACTCGATTCTTAAGGATTTGGACGCAGACCCTGATTCCGCCAGTGATAACACAGACATTATATTTTGTTGTCTTTGGTAGTTTCATTGGTAGTCAGGTTGGTGACATTAACGGAATTTCCTACATCCAGTTTATTGTACCTGGTTTAGTAATGATGGCGGTGATTAGCAGTTCGTATATGAATACAGTTAGTTCATTCTTTATCGCTAAGTTTCAGCGTAATATTGAAGAACTTCTAGTTTCGCCATCTCCAGGTTGGGTAGTAATTGCCGGGTATACAGCTGGTGGAGTAGCTCGTGGCTTGTTGACCGGTGCAATTGTTTTTGTTGTGTCACTATTATTTACCCACCCAACTATCCAACACCCATTGTTGATATTGGTCTTTGTAATACTAACCTCAGTTGTTTTTTCCTTGGCTGGTCTTCTAAATGGAATATTTGCCAAGAAATTTGACGACACCAGTATTTTTACAACATTTATACTAACACCACTGACATACTTAGGTGGTGTGTTTTACGCGATTGATCGATTGCCACCAATCTGGCAGACCATTTCTAAATTCAATCCCATCGTCTATATGATCGATGGATTTAGGTATGGCTTCTACGGATTTTCCTCTGTATCTGTATGGGTTAGCCTGTTGCTCTTGTCTGCTTTTTCAGTTGCCTTAATCTTAGTCAACTTATTTGTAATGAAGCGGGGGACCGGTCTTAAATCTTAGTAACCTGACCTTTCTTCTTGACCTTCCACCAGTTAGTTGTTTTGGTATTACCACTGCCAAACCTGGTTCTGAATTTATGTTTTACCAACTTTACCTTCATGGTTTGTTTTTTAGGATTTTTGGTTTCAAGAGCTACTGAGTGTTTCTTTAGTTTAGCTAGAGTGTTATCGGATTTTAGTCTTACAACGACAACTCGACCAGTTTTATTGCGAGCGCTCATGTACAGAATGGAATCGTAGTTGCTGTACATAGAAACAACCCTAAGTTTACCCTTAGCCATCTGCTTGGGTCCTTTAGAGTACATTTTTTTAGAGGCAGTTTGATTACCTTCAAAAAACGCTCGAATAGATTTACCATTTGTTACTACCCATCGCAGAGAGTCGGTACTTACCTTAGCTTGCAGGTTTGAGCCTGCAGAGAAGGGTGTAACGGTTTGTGAGAATCCGCTGGCGTAGTCAATAGTGACCTGGCCGTTGGTCACGGTCAATTCAGCTATTGGACCAAAGGCAGTATCATCATCGTCTGATGAGTTTGCAGCGTATCCATCAGGTATGCTGCTGCTACATAAGGAAGTTGATGACGAAGCATCTCCTAAGCCGTCACCATCGTTATCTATGTAGTAGGTTTGCTCAGTGGCAACCGTGTTGTCAGAATCATCACAGTCAGAGCCAGTAATTATGCCACCTCCTCCAGCTACGCCATCGCCATCACTATCTTGGTAAAGACTGAGCAGATAGACTGCTCCGGCATTTGATCCGCCGGTTCCTTCATAAGTTGATGAGGCAACGATATCAGCAAACTGGTCATTACCTACATAGGTAAGATCTAGATCTGCTCCAAAACCATCTGCACTGGTTTCACCAGCAATTACCACATCAGAGTCGGTGGTAGCTTCAATGGAAGTGGCTAAACCGCTAGCTGAACCAAAAATTACATATACTTGATTATCGGCAGTTGCACCATCTCCAACTGCTATAACAATATCATCATAAGTGTCATTATTGAGATCCATGCCAGACACTGGAAAAAATGAGTAACGACCGTTTGAATCAGCAACGGTTATTTTGGCATCAGCGCTAGTGATTGTTATGGAGGTCAGTGACGCAGATGATCCGTAGACAACATACACGCCACCAGGGATATCATTGTTTAAAGTACTAGCTTCTGCCATGCCGAATACTAAATCTTTATAACCATCTCCGTTTACATCGCCGGTTGCTGTAGCTGTTCCTCCAATTCCATCGTATTCTTCAGCTCCTGTGTAGATAGTGTCTGCGGTTGATAAGCTAGCGCTAGCTAGATTGTCTGCCCCACCGTAGATTAAATAAACCCTACCTCTGTAAGAGTCATAACCTGAGGCCGATACCATTATGTCGCTAAAACCATCGGCATTAACATCCCCCAGCGATATATAATTTCCAGCGTAGTCGTCAGCTACTTCACCGCTAAATTTTGCATCTGCTGAGACTAGGCTAGTTGAGCCGGTTCGCTTGCTAGAGCTTCCATAAAACAGGTAAGCGGCACCGGCCTTAGATGAGTTCCAGTGTGCTCCGATTACAAAATCATCTAATCCATCACTATTTACATCACCCCTTCCAACAATAGACACGCCCGCATAATCCGCGCTGGTCTCACCAGCGAAGATGTCAACAGAGTCATCTGACATACTTTCAAGAGTGTAAGAACCCGCAAATATGTCAGCCTGGCCGTAGACCAGAAATATATCACTAGTGTATGAATTGGATATCAACATGTCGTCGTAACCGTCTCCATTAACGTCTCCGGCAAAACTGACGGCAGCACCATAGCCATAACCTTCACCCAGCACGCCCTCAAACATAGCATCAGCCTCGTCAATTGTAGCTGAGGTAGGAAACCCGTTCTCATCTCCATAAAGCAAGAACGCACTATCAGTCGATGTTGAGTCGTTATAATAACTCACCAGTAAATCTGGATAACCATCTCCGTCTACGTCCCCAGTTACATCAAGAGAGTTTCCAATCCCAGCCTCCGCTTGGCCAGTTATTTTTGTGCTAGATTGTGAAGCGTCTATACTTGTCATTGCCTGCGCCGAATTGGCCATAAATGCCAAGGCAGCAACAGTGACGACAGTTATTAATCTGGAATGTTTCATCGATATTTTCATAAGTATTGATTATATAAGTAGGTTAACTTAAAAAAGTAACAGATATTATCAGGCATGTTGTAATGTTTGATATATCAAGTTTAATTTTAACACAATCTATACAAGCCCAAAAACGCCTTTGTCTTCAATAATTACTTGAAACAACTCTGACTGGTCTACTTTGTATTCTGGATTGTAGCGGAATTTTCCCTCGATTAGAGCTAGCCTTTTTTCCAAAATAACAAACCCTCTCTTTTTACACAGGGTAATCAATTTATTCATCTTATTACCATATTGAAAAAAATCTTCCCAGACTTCATCAAGTTTCCGGATTTTACGTTCAGCCAACTCCTGTTGTAATTGCTGGATTTCAGACTGGTAAACATTTTTCCAATATTCAGAAACGTACCAAAGTCCAAGTTTAAGAGCCCTAAGACTATAAGAGCGAGCCCCGGCTTCGGTGTATACACTTGTCAGTTGTAAAAAAGCCCTACCTACGCCCTCACTTAAAATTGGATTGCTAATTATTTCACCCGGTGAGCTTAGGGATCCCTTTATTAAAAGACGATTTAAATATATCCTGGCTTCGTTAGACGCGCTGTCAAATTGACCATGAGATAGCAGTAAGCTTGCTAGGTACACTTGAATAGGATGAATCGAGTTTGGGAAAATACCAACAAACTGATTTAGTAATCCTTCGCTGTTAGGTATTTTATTTTCAAATAAATTACCAGCGACCCAGGCCAGCAAATTTTCATTATTAGGCTCTTCAGCAAAAGCTGCGCGAGCTACCGCTAAGGTTTCTTCCAGATTACCTGCTGCAAGAGAGTCATTAAATTTTTTTTGATAGTCTATCATGTGAATCGTTCTACCTCTTACTAATCAGGTGTCTGCCAGTAATTAGTTGAATAAATCCTCCCACCGACAGAACTCCAAACAGTAGAATAAAAAAGACATAATAGCTTCCTGACAACATTCCAATTAAAACGATAACAAAAGCTCCGGCTCCACAAATTATCCAAGCCAGGCCGCCGGCTAAGCGAGCGTACTTTTTTTGGCCAGAGGGAATCGCTTTGCCCTCAGCGCGAAGGGTTTTCTGTACCAGTGCTTCCGTTATGACTTTATCGCGAAACTTCATGTTGATTCTATGAAAAGAAACTATTTTAAGTCACAATGATAACATTATTGTACATTATTCCCCAAATTACTCGGTGTGCGAATAGCTGGCGCTATGATATGATCTCTAAAATCTATTTTCCCCCTGATGAAACCACGTATATCCATTGTCCTGCCTGCTTATAATGAGCAACGCTATATAAGTAACACAATTGCTTCCTTGCAGCAGCAAGATTACGATCAGCTGTATGAAATCATTGTCGTTGACACCGCCAGTACAGACGGCACCGTGGCAGCTGTAAGAGCGACCGGTCTTGATCCAATATCAGAATCTAGAAAAGGAGTCTCCCAATGAGCCTTACACCACTCAGCTGCTTGATGTCCTGAAGTCGCATCAAGTAAAGGCCACTTTCTTTGTGGTAGGAAAAAACGCCCTACGTTTTCCAGCAGTACTCCAGAGAGCTGTCGCTGAAGGTCATACAATTGGAAGTCACACGCAGTCACATAGTTTTAGAAATTATTTCTTTGAGCCAACTCTTGAAAACGAAATCGCTGAAGGTCAATATAATATTAGCCAGGTGATTGGTTATGAGCCTAAATATTTTCGTGCTCCTTGGCTTTGGCGGACTCCGTTGGTATTAAATACCGTAAGGGAGCTTGGGTTAAAGCCAATTTGGGGGAAATTTGGTAGTATTATTGAAGTCGCACAACCTTCAGCGCAGCGCGTAGTCAGGCATGCTTTGCGGCGATCTCGACCCGGTGACATTCTTATTTTCCACGACGGCTACAATGGCACCACCGCCTCTAGGGCAGTGACTGTTGAAGCCATTAATTTGTTGATTCCTAAATTGCGATCTATCGGGTATTCCTTTGTTACCATTAGCGAAATAGAGCAAGAATTGTCTACTAGTCATCGGAGCTTAAGGAGCTTGACCTAATCGCTCTTTATCAGTATACTGCTCCAGCTGTCTGGCCTAGCCAGGCTTTTCTC
>Ga0066640_10000212_pt1 | contig 33078 bp, 30 predicted proteins | sample CryGeyCG2114_020_2_FD_59505 | JGI IMG/M metagenome (GOLD analysis project Ga0066640, IMG submission 59505) | Groundwater microbial communities from aquifer - Crystal Geyser CG11_big_fil_rev_8/21/14_0.20 | ecosystem: Environmental > Aquatic > Deep subsurface > Groundwater | place: USA: Utah... | reverse complement strand
CGAAAAATTTCTTGAAAAAAAATTCGATAATGGAGAAATTCAGATTTACCGATTTATAGCTCAATGAGTTATGGAAATCCATTTTTTTCTGAACGTTTCAAATGAAAACTTATTTTTAAAATCAGTTTTTGGTTTGGATTCCTCTGCCAATAAAGCTGAGTAAAATGTTTTTTCAATATCTTTTTTGCGATGGCAGATGAAAATATTGGGGGATTCGAGCTCCGGCGCTATGCCTGTATTCAGGGTAACAATTTTCTTCCCGCAGGAAAGAGCCTCTATTGTTACAAATCCGAAACCCTCAAACCGCGATGGAAACAAAACAAGGTCCGATGCATTGTAAAATAAAGGCAAATCAGAGTGTTTTTGCGGAGTTATTACAACAAGATTTTTCAGAGTTGATTCAAATGATCTTGATAGGATACAATTGAATGTTATTTCCGGATTTTTTATTGCAAGTTTTTGCATAATATCAAAACCTTTGGCATATTCCGGTCGGCCGACAAACAAAACATTAACGCCCTTCCACCCAAGTTTTTCCTTTGAATTTTCCTTGGCAAGCGGGAAAAACAGAGAAGTGTCAACAGGAGGGTGAATTATTTCAGCATCGATGCCAAAAAAGCGCTTTATGTTTGAGGCGGTTGATTCTGAATTGGCTACAACTGCTTTTGCTTTTTTTGCGGCAATTTTTTCATACATATTGTAAATGAATCTCAAACGGTAAAAATCAGGATTCGTTTTTGGAACGGCGGATTCGGCAAATGCTGCATATGTGCCATGACATATATTAATCTGGTTTTTGGTTTTCAAATTCCAGCAGAACATCCCGTTTGAAAAAATATCCGCATCTGGAAAGTTCTTTTCCGCATATTTTCCAAGTAATTCAGCCCGCTTTGGTTCTCTGAAAAACGGAAACGAAACATCTCCAAGCTCGTTTTTAAGAGAATGATAATCAAGTTTTTTCACATCCGGAAAAACCTGTTCAAGGTATTGTGCATAAAGCTCAACTCCGCCTTTCACTTCTCCAAGACCGGCATGCGACAGGAATAATTTCATTTTCTCACCATAAAAAGCAGGGCGTCGAATAACCCATAAACTAGATAAAACGGATATAAAAAATATTTTATCAAAGTTAGAACAGCAAAAAGATAAGCGTCATACAAAGTAGTGACAAATGTTTCGGTGTTGAAAATCTTTTTGTAAACTAATCCAGAACAAAGAAAAATAAACAAATCAAATCCAATTGTTACAATTGCGCCATACTCAAAAAATAATATCCCGGATATAGGGATTATAATCCCCACACCAATACTCTTCAACCAATCTTTAGCAACAGATTTTTTAGAAAAATTAAAAAACTTCCAACCATGCCTAAAAAGCATTATCCATTCATTTTTCAGAAAGGAAAGATATCTTAATGTTGAAAGCGGAGAATCATTTCTTAGCGGGTGGTGTATTATAGCATTGGATGCAAAAACTATTTTTCCGAATTTCATTGCCCTGAACGCAAAATCAGTATCCTCACGCCAGAAATTCATTTTTTCATCATACCTGCCTGCTTTTTCGATTATATTCTTGAGGTAAGCCGAGTTGGCACCAATGTAAAGTCCGCCCTGAAGGTTTTCAGGGGCATTGGTGAAAAGTTTTCTTGGAAAATCGGTTGTTATTTTTCCTTCAACACCAACAACACCTGAAACAAAAGCAGCATTTATTTCTTTTACCCATTGCGGAGAAGCGATAACATCATTGTCGGTAAATGCGACAATTTTGGCGGTTGCGTTTTTTGCGCCAAGGTTTCTGCCGGCAGAAAGGCCTGAGGGTTTTTGCCGAAGATATTTTAGGTTTGGAAAAACTTTTTTCTTTTCCAGTACAAGAGATTTGAGATTTTCTTTTGCTGAACCGTCATCAACAATAATTATCTCGTAATTTTGTTTGGGAAAATTCTGCGCAATAAGAGCATCAACTGATCTGCCAAGTAGTTCTCTTTTCTCCCTGCTTACAATTACAATTGAAATTTCTATTGCCATTAGCCAAGCCACCGGTATATTCTTATTGTTCCGTTTTCAAGGTTTTCGTAAACAAGGTCCAATTCGCTTTCGTGGGCAATTATGAAATCCACAAGCATCTGCCTTTCCGAAAGGTTTGTTTGTTCTCTAAGGCTTTCCCTGCCTATTCTGTTCCCATAAAAAACCTCAAGGATATAAGTGCCATTTCCTTTCAGAGAATCAACTGAAATGTTTTCTGGGTTACCTGCAAGCTGCTGTTTCAGGTTTATGTTGTAATATTTCCTGTCACCGAAAAGATTTTTCTGGAAATAAATGCAGTCATCCGAACTGCCTATAATGGTTGATCCAATAGGAGTATTTTCATAAATAGTGGATAGAACTTCCTTTCTTGAGTCCACTAAAGCTGAATGGGTTGAGGATAACAGCAATGCACCTGAAAACAAAGTTAACAAAATAAATCCAATAAAAATTGGTTTGTGTTTTTCAAAAAACCCGAGTTTATTTTTAAGTGAATCCGCAATGCCTGAAAGGAAAATTGAATAAGGAATTATGAGCAAACCAATCAGCGGAATTAAATAGCGCAGGCGCGGAACAATTGATGATTCTAAAGAGAACTCAAAAGCAAGGAATTCGGTGAAAGTTGCATTTAATATAAAATAAAATAAGATGAGAAGAGAATATTCTTTTTTCAGTGGAAATTTTTTCAGAAGAAAAGGCGAAGCAAGAAGAATCGGGTATACCAAAAGCAGAATAATTGCATAAATTAAGATATCAAAATCAAATACCCCTGCAATAAGACGAGAAAGCATCCCTGCTCCGCTGCCATAGCCGGTTTCAACTGCGCCTCCATAGGCAAGGGAATTGAAAATGAGTATCAAAAGTCCTATTGGTGCGGCGCCTGCCATGATTTTCAGACCCTTTTTGAAATCACCTAAAAATGCTGGAACTGCAAACGCAATAAGCGCAAATATCGCATCATATCTCACAAGAACCGCAAGTCCAAAAAATAAGCCTGAAAGGAAATGGTCCCGCGTATTTTTTGAAGTGTAAAAATAAAGTCCGGCAAGGAGCCCTGTAAGAACAAGCAGTTCGGCAAATAATGTTCTTGATGCCCATAAGAATGCGGGGTAAAAAAGATAAAGAACTGAATATAATGGATTTACTGAAAATCTTTTAAGGAGAAGAATTATAAGAAAAAAATTTATCAGATGGATTATAAGGCCTGAAAACATTACCCCGATTAAACCAAACCATGTAAATGGAATAAGAAAAATTGATTTTCCTATAAACTGACTCGCAATGTAACCTTGGTCCGAAAAAAGATTTGACCGGCAGGCATATCCGGAATCTTCAACAGCTATTGAACCACCCTGTATCAGGAAAGAATTTTTTACATAAGTATGTTCATCAATTGAGACAAACATACCTGGAAAAAAAATGAGCTGTATAATTACAAATGCAATTGCTGTTGCAATCAGCAGTTTGTTGTTTCCGGAAAGATTAGTTAGGAAATCAGGCAATTTTACCACTCAAAAACATTAAATATGCTATAAATCTAGTGATTTTGGGCATATAAATAAGGATTGGTACAAAAAGGAACAGCCAGTATAAAATGCCCCAAATTTGCATATTTTGGAAAATTAACCCAATTTGGCATAAACCAAAAGGGTCTTTTCGGCAATAGTTTCCCAGGAATATTTTTCCTTTAATTTAGCCGAATCGGATGACAGTTTTTTTAATGCACCTGGGTTTGTAAAAATATCAGTTAGTTTTGAGGCAAAATCTGAAGTATTGCCTGATTCAAATACGGCAGCTTTGTCCAAAACAAGATCCGGGAGACCGCCTACATCTGAAACAAGAAGCGGCTTTTCAAATGCAAGTGCAATATTTCCAGGTCCGCTTTGGGCAGCAAATTCACGATAAGGCAATACAACCAGATCAGCGGCAGTGAAATAATATTTAACATCTGAAGAAGGAACATAATCCAAAAAAAGTTTTTTGTCTTCAATTCCTGCAAGTTCTGCTTTTATGTACTGCTGCAAATCCTTATCCCATGGTTTTCCTGCAATAATAAGATACAAATCTGAAAGTTCATTACTGGTTTTTTTGAATGCGTCAATGATATCTTCTGCCCCTTTGTATTTTCTGAGGTTTCCGAAAACAAGAATAACTTTTTTTGCCATTGGAATTCCGAGTTTTTTTCTTGCCGTTTCTTTTGTGATGGTAGAATCAAAGTACAGAGAGTATATCCCATGCGGCACTATATTTATTTTGCCTGATGGAATGCTAAATAGTGTTTCGAGTTGCTGTTTATTTTTTTTTGTGTGAACAATAAATTCAGTTGGCACAAAAAAAAGAATCTTCGATAACAATACATCAAAAAAACCGGATTCGTGTCCGACGACATTGTGTATTGTGCAGACAACTTTTTTCCCCGTAATTTTTGCAGTCAGGGCAATTGTGAAAAAAACAGGAAAAAGAAAATACGTCCACCAATGAAAATGCAATATCTTTCCTTTTGCAAGACCGCAGGCAACCCAGCTGAAAGGATTATACCAGGCAAGCGTATCCCGAATAATGACATTCTTTCCTTCTGGACGCTTGAAAACAGGGTCATTTTCTCTTGTGCTTCCGCCTTTGTAAAGGAATTCTGGGTAAATGCTTTTGAAATTATAAAACGCTACTGGAATTTTTTTTGCAAGAGCTTCTGTTTGTTGAATACAATAATCGCTTACACCCTTTATTGGAGGCAGTGTTCCGACTAAAATTATGCCTTGTGGATTTTTTTTATTCATGAATAAAATTCCTTTATTTTTTCAGAAACAAAATTAACCTGCTCATGGGTTATTCCGACAAACATTGGAATTGAAATTGATTTTTCGCAAAGCCACTCGGCATTTGGATAATTACCTTTTTTTCCAATACCTGAAAATGCTTCTTGCATATGAAGGGGAGCAGGATAATTAATTGTTGTTCCTATGCTGTTTTTTTCAAGATGTTTTTTTAATAAATCTCTTTTTTCGGTTTTAAGGGTATATAGATGAAAAATATGTTTGACATTTTTCGGGACAACTGGAATGGTTATTTCAGGAACATCTGAAAGTTCTTCTTTATACCATTCAGCTGCTTTTATGCGGTAATTATTCCATTCATCAATATGTTTGAGTTTTATCAGGAGTATTGCAGCCTGTATTTCATCAAGTCTGCTATTCCAACCAAGATATTTGTAAGTGTATTGTTCTTTTTGCCCGTGAAATCTTAGAAGTCTGAGTTTTTCGGATAATTCAATGGTATTAGAATAAATTATTCCCCCATCGCCATAACAGCCAAGGTTTTTTGTTGGATAGAAACTGTTTCCTGAAAGTTCTCCGAATGACCCGCATTTTTTCCCTTTATATTCGGCACCAAATGCCTGCGCGCAGTCCTCAATAAAGGGAAGATTATTGTTATCAGCTGTTTTTTTTATTTTGCCGATTTCTGCAGGGCACCCGAATAAATGCACAGGGAGAATTGCTTTTGTTTTTTTTGTTATTTTCTCCTCAATTAAATCAGGAGAAATATTGAATGTTTCTTTGTCAACATCGGCAAAAACAGGTTTTGCTCCAAGAAGTAATAATGCCTCAACATTTGCGCCAAAGGTAAATGGGGTTGTAATAACTTCATCACCTTTTCCGATACCTAATGCGACCAATGAGAGTTTCAGTGCATCTGTGCCATTTGCTACTGCAACAGACTCTGGCACGCCGATATAGTTAGCGGTTTGTTTTTCTAAATCTGCAACATTTTTACCCATGATAAGATGATAAGAATCAATCACTTCAGAAATTGCCGTCATTATTTCTTCTTTAAGGGGTTTTTCCTGAAAGGCTAGATCAACGCGTGGAACATTCATAAAAAAATCACATCCAATAAAATACCTATTAACTAATTTAAATCATTTTTTGGTACAAAGCAAGGTTATGCCTGGAGAAAAAAAACGCGGAAAAACACTTGAAAGCAGCCCGAGTTTTAGGTGAATTAAAGGAAGTCTGAATGCCCATTTCCAAGAATAATCAGTTACAACAAAACCTTTTTCAGCAACATATTGAGCAAGTTTTTTTGAGGTAAAAAACCTTAGGTGGGGATTATTCAGTTCAGTGGATTTTTCGTACCACCTTGTTTTTAGAATGCCTTTTCCAAACAATAAGGAAGTTAAATCAAAAAAATTGAATTCATTTGGAACATGAAGGAGCAGAGTTCCGCCTTTTTTTGTTATTCTTGCAAGTTCATTCAGAAGGAGCTCCGCAGAGAAAATGAATTCAAGCACGTCCTTGCAGATAACTAAATCAAATTCGTTGTCCTTAAACGGGAGTTTTTTTTCAAGATCAACTAATTTTGTTATGATTCCTTTTTTTGCAACAATTACAAGTGAAGCATTATTTGAATCTATTCCTATGCACGCATTATTTTTAATGAATTTTTCGAGAAGAATCCCCGTTCCGCAGCCAACATCGAGTATTTTTTTCCCGATAAGATTTGGCGTAATCGAATTGAAATCAGCAAGGTTTTTTCTTGTCCCTTCATCGCTAACTTTAATATATTTGTCATAATCAACCGGCATAATATCCATCAATCTGAATGCCAAAACAAGTTTAAAACGCTCTGTAAAGCACTGTAAAACAACCTTGTACCAAAAAAGTATATAAATCAGCGGAAGAGTGATTTAATATGAAAGTTATAATAATTTGTCCAAGGACACCTAGGCTTTATTATGGCGGGCTTGAAAATCTGACACTTAAAATTGCGGAAAAAACCGCGGAGCTTGGAAGCAAAGCTGAAATTTTCTGCACATCCAAAAATCCAAAAGATAGTAAAATCGGAAAAATAAATATAAAGGAATTCCCTGCATTTTCACCAAATGAAAGTTATTATTTTTCACTCCAGCTTTATAACGCACTGAAAAAATCTGATGCCGATGTTATCCACTCAATCGGTTACAATAATTTGCTTACTCTTCTTGGGCTTATTGCAAAAAAGAAAAGCCAAAAATTTGTTCTTTCACTTAATATTGGGGGCGAACCGCCTTTATTCAGAAAAATTCTTCATTTGTTTTATAATCCTCTTGTGAATTTTTTTGCGGATCGAATTGATAAAGTAATATGTGTAACACAACAGGAATTTGAGTTATTCAGAAAGAAGCTTCGCGTTCCTGAAGAAAAATTCAGTATAGTTCAGACAGGCATTGATATTGAAAAAATAAAGGAGGTAAAGGCAGGGAAAAAAGGAAATTATATAATATCTCCTGGGCGCTTTGTGAAAATAAAAAATTTCCACCATCTTATACCTGCATTTGCAATTGTCGCAAAGAAAATTCCAGATATAAAATTGCTGCTTATTGGTTCTGGGCCAATGGAAAATCAACTGAAAAAACAGGCAACTGATCTTGGCATAAAGAACAGGGTTATTTTTGAACCACCTGTGCCAATGGAAAAAATGTCTGAGGTCCATAAAAAAATCAAGGAATCAAGGATGGTTGTTCTTCTGACAGATTCGGGATATGAGGGAATAATGGGTTTTGAGTCAATTGCATGCAATGTTCCTGTGCTTTTTGCGGACAGCAAAAATATCACAGAATCGGTGAAAAAAGGCTATGCTCAGGCAGTAAGTAATCCTGAAAATCATGAGGAGGTTGCGGAAAAAATGATTACTATTCTGAATAATCCTGAACATTTCACTCCAAAAAACTCGAAAATACTTTCATGGGCTGAGGTAACGGAAAAAACGTATAACATTTATAAGGACATTTTTATTGAGAATAAATAGGTTTTATGAATAATAAAAAATACCGGACACTTGACAAATGCAGGGTGTGCGGAAAAAGTGATTTTCGGGAATACCTCGATTTGAATATGGTTCCTCTTGCCAATAATCTTGTGACTGAAAGCACCCTGAAAAACGAGGAAAAATTTCCACTTAAAGTCATTTACTGCAATAATTGTTCACTTTCACAACTCAGCATAATAGTTGACCCTGATATTTTATTCAGAAACTATGTGTACAGGTCATCAATTTCAAATTATTTTAAGAACCATTGCAAAGCAATTGCTGAAGAGCTTAATGGGAGTCCGTTAAGCAAAGACGATCTTGTGATTGATATTGCGAGCAATGATGGTTGCATGCTTCAGGAATTCAAAAAAATCGGCAACAGGGTTATTGGGGTGGATCCGGCTATTAACCTTGCAAAGATTGCGAATGAAAATGGAATTGAAACAATTCCTGAATATTGGGACCCGGTTCTTGCAGAACAAATTGCCGAAAAATACGGGAAGGCAAAGGTAATTATTGCAGTGAATGTGTTTGCGCATATAAATGATCTTCATTCAATGCTCAAAGGAATAAAAACTACGCTTGCTGATAAAGGTTATTTCATAATTGAATCGCCACATCTGCAAAGTCTTATTGAAAAAACCGAATTTGACACAATATACCATGAGCATCTTTCTTATCTCCTGATAAAGCCGATAAAAATTTTGGCGGAAACCCATGGGTTAAGGGTTGCGAAAGTAAAAAAATCCGAAATACACGGCGGCTCGATAAGGGTTTACCTTGAAAAAAAAGAAGACCCTGATACAAGCGATGGTTCAGTCCAAGAAGCTCTTGCAGAAGAAGAGAATGCAGGATTACATTCAAGCGAAACTTATCTTGAGTTTGGAAAACAGGTTGAAAAAATAAAAAATAATTTAAATGCGCTGCTTAACAAACTAAAAAACGAAGGCAAAATCATCGCGGCTTATGGGGCTTCAGCAAAAGGAAATACGCTTCTCAATTACTGCAAAGTAAACAAAGAAACTATACAGTATATTTTTGATGATACTCCTGAAAAGCAGGGCAAACTTTACCCTGGTGTACACATACCAATCCTTGCAGGAAGTGAATTGATGGAAAAAAAGCCAGATTATCTTTTGCTCTTGGCATGGAACTTTGCGAAGGAGATAATTGAAAAAACAAATGAGTATCAAAAAGACGGCGGGAAATACATAGTTCCGATACCTGATGTAACGATTATTGATTAAATTGGAGGAAGAAAAAATGGATGTAAAAAAGCCTGGAAAAGGAGAAGAAATAATTATCAAAGCTCAATACCCTTATTCTGATGAACGCGGAACCATGGATTATCATGTAATGGATGAGCCTATAAACTGGGTTGGAACACTTCATACAAAAAAAGGGTCTGTTAGGGCAAATCATTATCACCCTGAACAGGAGCAGAAGCTTTTGCTTGTTTCAGGAAAATGTGTAAGCGTATACAAGGATCTTTCTGATGAAAAAAGTGAAATACAATATCAGCTTGTTGTACCCGGAGATCTTGTTATAACAGCATCTAATGTTGCACATGCTGTTGTTTATCTGGAAGACTGTATACAAATAAATCTTGTTCACGGCGAAAGGATTCCTGACAATTACGGGAAGCACACAGTTTATTATGAACTTGTAAAAAAAGATGAAATAAAAAAGTATATGGATCTGTACAAAAACAAATAATCAGTTTTTTTGCCTTTTTGCAAGCGCGGGAATATACGATGGAGTAAGGCAAAGATATTTTTTACCTTTTGATTCTCCATGATTCATGAATGCCGCAACATCGGAAATTGTTTCTGAATAATAAACAGTAAAATCCGTATCTCTATAAACTGAAGGGTGTGTTTGCACAAGTGTTTTTGTGAGATCATCATAATGGACAGTTTTTGCATGGCTCCAGAAAAGCTCGTCATCGGGTTTTCTGCCGTCGCATCCGATGACGTTTATTTTATTTACTGCAGCAGAAGCAATTGGAAGCATGTAACCTACCAAGCTATTGTTTGAAAGGTTGAGGTAAAAATTTTCAGGCGTTGGTATATTTGGACCTGCAAAAAGTTTCATCGGAAGCGCAACCAATTTTTTTTCAATATTAGGATAATGATCAAGAAGCAAAGGCAGAATGTCGAACCTTATGAGTCCATACATGGACCCGAATTTTTCCATTAATTGTTTCCGGAATGATGCCGCATAAATTGATGCACCCATATGATAAATAAAATCCCCGAAAACTATTGCCTTTGGCTTTATGCGGGCCATAAGTGAATCATCGTTTATCATTGTGTTTGTCACTATGCTGAAGCCTGCGGAAAAATCAAAATTTTTTGCATTTATAACTGAAGGCCCTGTTCCAAAAACATACGCCTCCTTAGATTTCCCTGCTTCAGCAATGAGGTTTTTGAAATTTTTTTGGGATTGTTCCAGCATTGCCAAAAGTTTTGATTTTGGGATTGTCTGGTTTCTGAGCCAAATGTAATTTCTTGCTTCGGTTACAAGAAAGTAATTCGGATCTACTACCCATATTTTGTCAAGATTGAAAATAAATCCAGGAACAGAATAAAAAGAATTAAAATCCCATAAAAGGATTGCATCTGAACCTGAGGCAATTTTATTCAGAGAATTTTTATCTGCTGGAACTATTTTAATCCTGTTATTTTTTTTGATGAAATTTTCCTGTGATTCAGGGGAATAAAGTTTTGCAAAATCTGTTTTTTTATATAAGAATTTTTCCACAGGAATTGTAAGAACGGCTTCACTTGAGCTTTTTTCAGGGAAGTACCAGTTGGCTCTGTTGAGAATATCTGAAAGGGAATTTATTTCTGTGATAAGCGGAAAATAAACCAGATTTTTGATCTGCTTTTTTCCCTTCAGAAAAACACAGCTTTCGCGGGCGGCTCTAAAAAAAAGGTCAAGAGCTCTTCTTCTGATTCTATTCAAAGACATGCTGAATCCCGATTAGAACTGACCGCCATTGACATCAACAATGGAGCCAGTCATGTAACTTGCGTCATCCGATGCAAGGAAAAAAATCACGTTTGCTATTTCGGAAGGGTTTGCAATCCTGCCAAGAGGAATTGATTCATTGAGTTTTTTTTCTTTTTCAGGAGTAAGGACACTCATTAACATTGGAGTGTAGGTTTGTGAAGGGGCAATGCAATTAACGTTTATTCCAAACAGCCCGAGTTCCTGTGAAAGCTGTCTTGTGAAACCGATTACGCCTGCTTTTGCGGTTACATAATGCACGCCTGAAAATTTGCTTTTATCGCGCCCGGCTATTGAAGAAACATTTACTATTTTCCCATACTTTTGTTTTTTCATTGATAACAACACCGATTTTGCCACTATGAACATGCTTGTAAGGTTAGCGTCCATTATCTGGTGCCACTCTTTAAGAGAAAGGGAATCCATTTTTGTGGGTTTCACAACACCCGCGCAATTCACAAGGATATCAATTTTTTTATGTTTTTTCAAAATGCTTTTTACAATAGCAGCAACTTTTTTTTCTTTGGTTATATCGCATTTTGAAGAGTAACATTGGAAACCGTTTTTTTTCAGCGAATTCACCTGTGCCTGTGAGCCTGATCTTGAGACAAAATAGGTTATGGCTCCTGCTTTTGTGAATTTTTCCGCAGTTGCAAGGCCTATTCCTTTTGATGCGCCTGTTACAATTGCTATTTTTCCTTCCATTGCATTCATTTTAGTCACTTCTTAAGATAAATGTGCGGCATGTCCCTTGCGCCGTGGGCAAGTCTTATGCCGGGCTCATCAGTAGTACAAAGTATTTTGTGCGGCGTTCCTTTTGGCAGGAAAACTACGTCGTTTTTCTTTGTGTGGATTGTTTTTTCTGTGCCGTCCTTTTGTCTTATATGCCAATCAAATCCGCCTTCAAGAACTATCCACCATTCATCTTTGGTGGTGTGGAAGTGGAATCTGCAGCCCTCTTTTTTGCTCTGACATATGACCGCGACCTGATCCGAATCTGAATAAATTAAAAGGTATGACCAGGGTGGTTTTCCCATTTTTTTCTTTATATCATCAAGGTTCACCAGCTGCTGATTTTTTTCTAAACCATTGAATTTTGAAACTCCGTCGCCTCCCATTACCCTTTCAACGTTGGCATCAATGAACATTACATTGTCATTGTAATAAAATGTCGGCCTATTTTTGAATGTGTGCCTCATTGCAAGGTACGCTTCAACAAGGTAAAGGTCTTCCCAGTTATCTATATCAAGACCCTCTGTTTTTGGAATCAGGAAAATCCCTTTGTTGCCTATGAATGTGGGGCCTTCTTCGGAAGGATTGTCCCTTTCATATGATTCCACAAAGCTTTTTGTTATCCATCCTGTGAGCGCCCAGCTTGTTAATTGTATCGGTGGCAGACTTTGTGTCGGAACTTTTATTCGCGGATTGAAATTCACAGGTTTTCCATCGACATACGTTTCAATGTGTTCTTCAGTAACGGAAAAAAGAACATCGTGTTTTTCTGAAACCATTTTTTCAGTAAATGCTTTAAGCGTTTCCGGCGTCAATAGGGGAGATGTTGTGTGAACAAGAAAAGTATAATCCGCGCCTGTTGCTTTCATAAAATCATAAAGAAAATGATCATGGGTCTGGCATCTGTCTTTTGCGCATTGTCTTGATTTATTTTTCATTTCGCATTTTGTTCCGCCATGCTTTGGACTGCGATTGTAAAATTTTACTCCGGCATCTTCAGCGACTTTCCTGAAAATTTCATGCTCGGAATTAATGTAAATTTCGTCAAACGCGCCAGAATTTTTGCAGGCATCAACCACATAATTTACAAGAAGCCTGCCGTTGACAAGGATAAGGTTTTTGTCTTTTACCCTGGTACTGCCGAGGGTCATTGGAATTAAAGCTATTTTTGAGGGCATTGAAAAAAACTCCGGAAATGTACTGAATACATGATAGCTTCACCACCTTTAAAAACTTATTCGGAAAACGTGTTTTGGCGGTTGTACCAAAAATCAGGAAGGCTGGGTAAAGGGTAATATATGGGAAAACATTAACCTTTTTGGTGAACTTATTTTGAAACTTAATATAGCGCTTATAGGTACATCGTTTTTTTACACCATAAATCGGGTGGCACTGAAACTGTTTGAGGTGCTTTCATTATGGATACTTGTTTTTTTGCTGCCTAAAGAGGACATAGCGCTTATAGGAATTTCCGTTGGTTTTATTTCCATTCTTAACATACTTAACCTTTCGCCGTACAGGAGGATATTCAAGAGCTATGAGCAGATTAAAGACAGACTCAATGACCATGTTTCAGCATACATTCTTTTCTGGGGTTTAAAATCAATAGCAATGTTTCTGCTGGCAATAATAGCAGGAATCTTCTACATAACTATTGGTTATCCGCAGGAACTTTTCATCGTACTTAATGGCCTTGTGCTTGCATACCTTTTTGGAAATCTCCAATTGCTTATGCAGGAAGTTTTCTTTGTTAAATTTAAACAAAAAACCGCAACATTGTTCAACGTGCTTTCAATGATTGTTTTCCTTGCCTCGCTTTTATTACTTGTACTTTATCCAAGCGTGGAATTTTACGTAACACTTATTGTGCTTAAGGCAGTGATTACTGCAGCAGGATTCATCGTGCTTTCAAAAACAGATATAGGTTTTATTTTTTCTGTTTCAAGGGATGCGAAGAAACTTGTGGAGGACGCAATTAGGGAGTTCGCGATTTATGATCATGTAATCGGTGCTTCAATTGAACTGGTGAGCAAGGTGTTTCTTTTTGTGCTTGGCTTTTTTGTGGTTAAGGCTGTTGTCGGAGATTACACGATTGCACTTTCGCTTGTAAACTTCCTGACATTTTTCCCGTTGATAATTTATCGTACCACAATGCTGGCTATTACAAGAACATCAACTGTTGAGGGACTTGAAAAAGTGTTGTCTGCATTCACAAAATACGCAGTAATTTTTTCAGCAATACAATATGTTGTCTTTCTTCTTGTACTTAAGTTCATAATCAATAATGTAGTACATGATGGAGTTGGTGACATCTGGATTTATGCCGCAATGCTTGGTTTGGGAGTAACTGTTTTCAGTGCGGGTCAGCCAATACATGCAGTTGCGCTTCTGCGTGCCGACATCTCAGAATATTTTAATAAAATAATCCTGCCAATAACGGGAATTGCGGTTGTTGGATATGTGATTGCAGCATATTTTTCACAACCAATTTTTACAGGGGTAATTTTTATTTCAGCGGCTATTATAATCAATGTGCTCGCTTATTTGCACATTAAAAAGCACGCAAAAGTCAGGATAAGAAAGCAGTTCATTTACCCTGAGGAAAAGGAGGCTATAAGGCATTTGCTTGCAAAAATAGGCGTCGTAGAAAAAAATAAGGCTTGAACCAATATACTTTTAACTGTTAAAAACTATTATTGAAAGAAGGATTATTATGCTGGAATTCGCAAAGAAAATTGCTGTACAGGCAGGAAAAAAACACATCATGGCTTTTAATAGGCACAAATTCAAAGTTAATTATAAATCCAAATTTAATCCGGTAACAAAGCAGGATAAAAGCGTTGAAACCTATCTCCAGAGAAGCATTTCAGAAAAATATCCTTCACATGGAATTATAGGCGAAGAGGGCACAAGCAAAAAGGGAACAAATGGATTTACTTGGGTTATTGATCCACTTGACGGCACAATAAATTTTATCCGGGGGTTTCCTTATTTTACAGTTTCAATTGGAATAATGAAAAATGATAAACCTCATATTGGAGTCATTTACAACCCAGTCTCTAAGGAATTGTTTTATGCAGAGCGCGGAGAGGGTGCTTTTATGAACAATTCAAAAATTCATGTGAGCAAAACTTTTAACATTGGTGAAGCATATTTTTCCACAGGATTCAGATACAAAAGAGGAAAAGGATTTATAAATCCTTTGAAAAAAATTAGGACTGTTCTTGAAAAATCCATGGTAGTAAGAAGGACAGGATCTGCTTCAATGGATTTATGCAATGTTGCAAAAGGCACTTTTGATGGTTTTTTCATGTATGATTCAAAAAAATGGGATGTGCTTGCAGGAGTCACAATAGTAAAGGAGGCCGGTGGGAAATTCGATTTAAAAGATAAACAAAGAGAAAATAATGTAGATGTTATTGCAACAAACAGCAGACTTAACGGACAACTGAAAAAAATATTGGGGTGGACATAATGGCACAGAAAAAAAAATTCAAATTGTATATAACGGATTATTTCAGAAGGAATATAAAACTTGATCCAAAACTTCTTGGAAAGGACATTGAAGTTAAATTATTACAGCAACCGGATGAAAAAAAACTTTTTCCTGAAATAGAGGATGCTGATGCACTCATAGTTGACAAGACACTCATAACAGCATACACCCTTGAAAAATTGACGAAGTGCAAAATCATTGCAAGGTTTGGAATTGGATATGATAATGTGGATATAAAATCCGCTGGAAAAAATGGAATCTATGTGTGCAATTGTCCTGATTTTTGCCACGAGGAAGTTGCAGATCATGCAGTAGGTTTGATGCTTTCAATGACAAGAAACATTGTTGGTTATAATAACGGGTTGCTTAAGGGAGACAAAAGCAAATGGAGGCCTTTTGGACTCGCATCTACAAAAAGATTAAGGGATAAAACAATCGGTCTGATAGGATTAGGAAGAATAGGCAAGGAGGTTGCAAAGCGCCTTCAGGGGTTCAGAGTCAAAGTACTTTTTTATGATCCTAATGTGTCGGCAATTACTGGAAATGATTATGGTGCAATAAAGGCAAATAGTGTTGAGGAGCTTGCCTCAAAATCAGATATAGTGAGTTTCCACTTGCCTTTGAATCCTGAAACAAAGGTAATGGCAAATGACAACTTTTTTTCAAACCTGAAAAAAGGAGCATACCTTATCAATACCTCGAGGGGCGGCATACTTGATACAAAGGCATTGCTCAGGGCAATGAAAAAAGGCATTGTTGAAAAGGCCGCATTGGATGTACTTGAGGAAGAACCGATAAACTTTGATGAACCACTCATAAAAAAATGGCTCGCGGATGAAAAGCTCCAGAGCCATTTGATACTTACTCCTCATGTGGCATTTTATTCACCGGAATCAACTGAGGAGATACAGGGAAAAATACTCAAAAATATTCATCTCGCATTCGCTGGAAAACAACCGATTAACTGTGTGAATCTGGACCATTACAGGAAAAATAAAGATAAATGAAGCAAATAAAAAAATAAAGGAAAAAAAAAATCAGTTTGATTTGTTTTTTCTTGTTGTGTAAAGGATTTTTTCCTGTATTTTTCTGTTGCGTTTTATCATTTCCGCAACAAGACCCATTATCAAAACCTGGACGCCTACCACAAGAAGCATTGAGCTGAGTATTGCTGTTGGAAGGTAAGGTGTAACAAGACCTGTATTATAAAAATGAACTATTACTCTAAATCCAAAGGCAAGTGCAAGCAGGCACATCAATGAACCTATTGTCACAAATACGCGCAAGGGTTTGTAGCTGATGTAAGTTTCCACAACAGTGAAGCCTGCTTTTTTTGCGTAAATGAAAACGTTTGAAATTAATCTGCTTTTTCCTGTGCGCTTTCTGAAATCAACAGGAACTTCTTTAATAACGAGTTTTTTTTCCCATGCCTCAAGAATGGTTTCCTGTGTGTAAGTATAATCGGAAAAAACATTAATCTTGAGCGCGGCATCCCTTGAAAATGCCCTGAATCCCGTTTGTGCATCGCTTATGTTCATGCCTGTAAGGAATGAAACCATTAGTGACATTGCCATGTTGCCCCAGTATTTTTGCATTGGCATATCCTCAATTTTTCCCTTGAATCTGGAACCAAGAACTATGTCTGCTTCGCCCTTCAACACTGGGTCAATAACAGCAGGAATTTGCCTCTGATCATACTGGAAATCGGCATCGGTGTTCACAATTATGTCAGCGTCCATGTCAAGCGCCATTTCAAGTGCCCTTGAAAAGGTAAAAGCAAGGCCCTTGTTGGATGAATTTTTTACAACTTTGGCGCCCTTTGAAATTGCAACTTTTGAAGTAGAATCTTTTGAACCGTCATCAACTACGAGCACTTCAATTTTGTCAATGCCGGAAATCTTTTTTGGAATTTCATCAAGTACTTTTCCGAGGGTTTTTTCCTCATTATAAGCTGGTATTGTAACAACAAGTTTCATGGTGAATCACTAATGAATTTCAATAAAATAAACCTTTCCCTACCAAAAAAAATCAATTAAAATCATTTATTTGCCCTATACCAGTGAAGAAAATTCTCAATGCCTTTTTCAATGCCTGTTTTTGGTGAATATCCAAGGATTTTTTTTGCCTTGGAAGTATCAGAGAATGTTTCGAAAACATCCGCCGAATTCGGTTCGGCGAACTTTTTCACCGATTTTTTTCCAAGCAAATTTTCAATTACTTCAACAAGATGATTTACTGTTACTGTTCTTGAACAACCTAAATTAAAAACATTGAATCCTGAATCCATGGAAAGGGATGATATTATGCCGCTTACTGTATCATCAATATAAGTGAAGTCCCTTTTCTGTGTGCCGTCGCCAAAAATAGTAATTGGTTTATTTTCCATTATTGCTTTTGAAAATTTGTAAACAGCCATATCATGTCTGCCCCTTGGGCCATAAACGCTGAAAAACCTGAGCACGTTGACAGGAAGCCCGTAAAGATGGTAAAATGAATAGGCAATTGCCTCCATAGAAACCTTCGAGGAAGCATAAAAGCTAAGCGGCGTATTTGTCGGCATAAGCTCATTGGAAGGCGTTGGATTGATACCATAAACGCTTGAGGTGGATGCAAGTGCAATGCTTTTCACCTTTTCCTCAAGGCCAAGGCGGAGTATTTTGTATGTTCCTATAATATTTGTTTCAAAATAAAGTTCAGGATAAATCGTTGAATCCCTTACGCCTGCTTTTGCGGCAAGATGGACAATGTGCGTTATATTTTTTCCTTTCAGCTTGGAGAGTTTTTTTTCGTCAAGTATGCTGCCTTTAATCAGGGTTGCATTCGGGCGTCCAAAAATTTGTTCGTTTTTTTTGTATGTTTCTTTCGGATAATAGCCGGAAAAATCATCAATACCTATAACTTCATGCCCTTCATCAAGGAGCGTTTCGCATAAATTTGTGCCAATGAAACCACAGGCGCCTGTAACAAGAACTTTCATTTTGTCTTTTTGAATCATTGGAAATGCCCCTTATACCAGGCGTATGTTTTTTCAAGGCCTTTTTCAAGGGAATACATTGGTTCCCAGCCAAGCACTTTTTTTGCAAGAGAAATATCAGCAAGTGTCTGATGGGCATCGCCGACAATTCTGCCCTTGCTTACAGGCGCAAGAGATTTTCCTGAAATTTTTTCCACCATTTTCAGAACTTCAATAAGAGAATGATTTTTTCCTGTACCTATGTTAATGGAAAGCCTATTTGCTTTGCCTGATTTTTGCATTGCAAATTCAAATGCGTCAACAACATCCTGAACATAGGTAAAATCCCTGAGTATTTCACCTGAACCGAATATTTCAGGGCTGGTTCCTTTCACAGCACACGCCATAAAATTCGCAACAACACCGCCTCTTGAAATGGATTGTCTTGGACCATACACATTGAACGGTCTTAAGGAAACAGCATCAAAACCGTAATTTTCTGAATACATGTTGCAGTACTTTTCACCCATGAGTTTTGAAAGACCGTATGGATTTGATGGATTCTGCGGTTCGCTTTCTTTTTGTGGCGCGGCTGCATGGTCGCCGTAAACAGCAGAGCTTGAGGCAAAAATCACTTTTTTAATATTATTTGCCCTTGCGGCCTCAAGCACATTGATTGTGCCCTCAACATTCACCCTGTTTGTTGCATTCGGATCCAAAACCGATTGCCTTGTGGAACTCATTCCCGCAAGATGCATAATGCAGTCAAATCCACTCAAAACACCAATAAGTTTTTTTGATTCAAGAATATCACAAACAATAACTTCAGCAGATGAAAAAGAAGGAGAAATTCCCTGTACTGTTTTTTTGCCCCTGTCAATGCTAGCAACTTCATGCCCTGACCCGACAAGTCGCTCTATTAGATGGCTGCCAATAAAACCAGTGCCACCAGTAACCGCTATTCGCATCAATAAACCCAAATAAGTTTATTTGAACTCATTTTTAATTTAATTGGTTCAAAACAGGGTTTTCAGGCAGATTATGGTTGCACCAAAAAGGGATAAAAGCAACCAAAACAATATAGTATAAATCATAAAATAGCGGGAATTTTTCAATGAAAAATATTACTTTCATAATATTAGGTGCCACGGGCGATCTTGCGAACAGCAGGATTTTTCCCGCAATACACAGAATCGCGTGCTCGGAAAATAGCCCAAAAAAAATTGCGGTGATAGGCGTTGCAAGAAAACCGATGACTGATGAATCTTTCAGGGATCTTTTTGGAAAAAGCACAGGTAATCCCACAGGGAAAAAATGGAAAGAACTGAGGAGTAGAATTTATTATTTTCAGACCGATTTCGATACTGATTTTGGATTTGAAGAACTTGGAAGCAAGATTTCTGAGATAGAAAGAACCCACAGCATAGACAGTGTTAGACTCTTTTACCTAGCAACGCTTCCGGAACACTTTGAAAGTATTGCCAGAAACCTGAAAAAATTTTGCATGAAAAAAACAGGGCGTAAAATGGTTATTGTGGAAAAACCTTTCGGGCAGAACAAAAAAACCGCTGTGGAAATTGAACTTGAAATAAAAAAATGTTTTGCTGAAAACGAAATTTTCAGGGCGGACCATTACTTGGCAAAACCGATACTGCAGAAATTTGCTTTCCCTGATAAAGAAATCCTGAAGATGAAGAAACTCCTCAATAAAGAAAATGTGGATCATGTGCAGATAAATATTCTCGAAAATTCAGGGATAGGAAAAAGAGGAAATTTCTTTGACCGCACAGGAACAGTAAGGGATGTTGGCCAGAACCATTTGATGCAAATGCTTTCAATCATTGCAATGAACCCGCCAAAAAATAAAATGGATATTGCACAGGAAAAAACAGATGTTCTTAATGCAGTGAGCGGCATAAAAAGCGAAAATATCATATTTGGACAGTATGATGAGTACCAACAGGAAAATGGTATTTCCCTGAAATCGAAAACCGAAACTTTTTTCTCAGCCAAAATTTTCATTGATAACAAGCGCTGGCAAGGAGTGCCTTTCTTTCTGCGGGCAGGAAAGCACATGGGGGGGAAACTGGTGTCAATTTATGTAAAATTTAAGCAATCAAAAAAAAACCTGCCAGACTCAATAATAATTCAGGTGCATCCAAAAAGCGGGATTTTCACAATACAAAGAAACAAGGAAAATGGCGCAAGCAACACGGCAAAAATCCATGGTCCTGAAACAGGCATTGAGGAAGAATATGAATTTCTCATCAAAGAGGCAATCAGCGGCAGCAAAAAAATTTTCCTGAACATGGAAGAAATTGAAAAATCATGGAAAATAATTGACAAAATACGCGAAAAAAAATCAGTGGTTTTTACCTACAAAAAAGGCTCTTTTGGCCCTGAAAAAGCCCTAACGCTGATTGAGAATACTGGAAGAAATTGGTTCAATAAAATTCTTTGAACTTTTAAAATAACCGATAGCTCAGATAATATGACAAATTATTTTTCTTCGGTTTCAGCGGTATTGCTTAGATAAACAAAACCACCAACAAATCCAACAGATAAATAAGCTACAAAATAGTACAATAAAGAAAATGCAAATGCTTGTTCAAAAACTACCCCTATTAAACCAAATAAAGTTATGCTGGCAAGCTCTCTGGTGCCAAGACCCCCGATGTTTATTGGCAAAATATCGGTAAGTATTATGAGAGGCAGCATAATGAAAAACCAATATAGCCCTAAATTCATTCCAATCGAAAGAGAAATTAAATATGCAGCAAATATTGATGCAATCCACGCAATGACCCCCAGAGCAGCACTTTTTGCAACTGTTTTTTTATCGGATTTAAAAAGTTGAATTGAATCAAAAATATTTTCTGCTCCTTTTGTTACCTGCCTTGCAAATCCAAGTTTTTCAAAAATCCCAGAAAACAACTTAACAATTATTTTTCCTGTTTTTTTCCGGCTTATAAAATATACCCCTAAAACAAAAATCAAACCAAGCAGCAGAATTATTGCAATGAATTCCACGCCTATGCCTGCAACACTAGCAAACAAGATTGCAGAAATTAAACTAGCGGAAAGAAGTATCCCTATGTCGATGAGACGATCCAGAAAAACGCTTGTAACAGAAAAAGCAAGCCCTGTTTTTTGTCTAATATACTTAGCCCTTACAAAATCACCTAATCTGCCTGGAGTTATAATACTAAAAAAAAATCCGATTAAAAAAAATTTTACTGCACTAATAAGCGGGAGTTCTTGACGCAGACCGACAATTATTTTCCATTTAACTGATTTGAGAAAAACTACAATAACTGTCATGGCAAGCGAGAGAATAAGATATATGGGATTTACTGAAATAAAAATTTGGATTAATTGGCCTGTATTAACAGACCAAAGGAGAAATGCAATAATCGCTACTCCAAGCACCATGAAAAAAAGTCTTTTAAAGTCCATTACAAGAAGTATTTTTTAGTGAAATGCTTATATTATTGTTCTTCTGTAATTTTAGTAGTATTTTACGGGGTTTTTGATTTGATTGATAAATTAAATAATTTTTCAATTATTTTTTCAGCCGGATTTTTTTTCACACTAATTTTTTTCAGCACAATAACAATAATCTCAGGCATATTAGGAATGATATGGCTTAACTCATTTGCAGTATTGGTAATTTCTTTTGTAGTTACCTGTTTTTTTTTCACCAATTTTGAATTACAAAATATAAAAATTTCGCCATGGATTTCAGTTCTTTCTTTAATTGCATTTATAATGCTAATTTACCCTGTTTTAATAATAACCCCTTTTTTTCCTGCAAGTGCAGATGCAATAACAAGCACAGTAGTACGCATATTGGGGGATCAAATACCTTCTACAATGGCTCCTTTTACGGAACTTGATCTTGGCTACCAGATTGGTTTCCCGCTTCTTGTGAATGTTTTCTCTGATTTATTCAATTTTATGCCGGATTATTTATGGGCTTGGATTTTATCCGCTTTTTTTGGAGTTGCCCAACTTATAGGAATTTATCTTTTTACTTCAGAGTATTTTTCCGACAAATTAGCAGGTACATGGGCGGCAATTCTTTTTTTGGGATCAAAACTTGTGTTTGAAAACCATTATGTCGGAGAATACTCTTGGGAAGCCGCAACAGCTTTGATGATTTTTTCTTTTTATTTTATCTTAAAGAAAAATAATGCATTCATTTTTACATTGCCTGTTTTTGTTTCCATGCACCCGGCAGTTGCACTCAATGCGATTATACTTTCCCCATTAATCATTCCGAAAATGGATTTGAAAATAATAACAAAAATAGTTGTATCCATGGCACTTGCTTTTCCCGCACTTTTAATTAATTATCTTCCAATTGCAATTAATTTATTATCAGGATCTATTTCGTCCGGAGAATCTCCCCACGGAATTTTGTACTACCTTTCTATATTACCGCCATGGATTGGGCTTGTTCCTATAAGTGTGTTCATGCTCCTCGTATTATTCTTTTTTATGAAACGAATAGTATTTTCAACTAAATTAATTATAGTAATTGCAACAACAACCATTGGATTCGCCGCATACCTTATTTTTGGCCAGCTTTCAATCATGCTTGTAGGAAGAGTTGTAGAAGTAATCAGTATCGGAATTATTGTTTCTGCAGGGTATATGCTTTCAAGCATAAAACTGGATAAAAAAAAATCCAAAGCAATTGCTTTTACCGTCCTGCTTTTAGTTCTTGTTGTTTTTTCATCATCTTCAATCTTAAATCATTATAGATCCGGTTCAAAAATATCCCCTGATGAGGCTGCATTTGCAATTGAATTTAAAAATTTTGACCCTGAACTTGAACCGGTTCTTTTCCTTTCACAAAACCCTGGAAAAATAGCAGAGTTTTCGAACAAAATCCCTTACACAATAGGTTCTGCACATACAATCAGCTTGGTGAAATTACTTTATTATGGAAATGTAACTGAAGTTATTTCTAACAGATACAAGAATCGAGAAGAAATATTGAACGGGTGTATTGAATGTATAGATAACCTAAACGTAAAATATGTCGTGGTTAATAAAGAATACACCGAAATAAAACCAACTTACAAAGAAATTTTTTCATCGGGAAAATTTTCAGTTTATTATAAAGAGTAATTAATTGAACTGTGTTTTGTTGCCCTGAATAATTTAGCTTTTTCAGAAAGCGTATCTTTTGATTCTTTTTCCCATGGCCAACGCTGATTATTTTGATTATACCAATCAACTGTTTTTTTCAATCCGTCTTCAAATGAAACCTTAGGCTCCCACCCGGTTAACTTATGCAATTTAAAATAACTCGCATGTAATTTTTCAACATCAAGAGGGCGCAAACGGCTTTTTTCAATTTCAATCTGAACTGAATCATGGCCCATTATTTTAGCAAGCATTTCAGCAATTTCACGAATCGAATAATGTTCTCCGTAACCTGAATTAAATACTTGCCCTTCAGCACTTTTATGTTTAATTAACTCAATGGCTGCTCTTGCTGCATCTTTAACATAAGTAAAATCACGGAGAGCCCCTATATTTCCAAGATGCAATTTGTTTGATTTAGAAAGTTGAGTAATCAGCTCAGGAATAATATAGGGGTGTGTTTCTCTTGGCCCGAAAACATTAAATTGACGCAAAATGATTACAGGAATTTTCTGTTCATGGTAAAGGGTAAAACATAAACGATCAGATGCAAGTTTGGCAACAGCATAAGTAGATTGGGGATATAAGTGATGGTGCTCATCCATCGGCATTTGGCGGCCGGTCCCATAAACTTCAGAAGTGGAATATTGTATTAACCTTGTTACCCCTGCTTTTTTACACGCCATTAAAATATTTAATACGCCATTAGCATTGATATCAAAAAAATCTTCAGGCCGATCATAACACTCCGGAATGTATGGCATTGCAGCAAGATTAAAAACAAATTCAATTTTATGTTTAATCAATAATTCAAAAAGAGCAGGATCTCGAATATCCCCTTCTAGGATAGTTATTGAATCCTGCACCTCTTCTAAATTGGCTTTTTGACCGCTCAAAAAATTATCTAAAACAATAACATTAGCCTTATCATTTAAAAGTTCCCTCACAAGAGTAGATCCGATAAAACCTGCGCCCCCAGTTACCAAAACATTCTTGCCGGCTAAATCCACCAAAAAACACCCATCATAGATACTAATTTCACTTTTGTTTTTAAAGGTATAGCTAAACTTCTACCTGTTTTTTTTAGGGCCTAAATCATAACCATAATTTATTATTATTTTTATTAATTAATACATAAATGAGTCGATTTTTAATAACTGGGATGGATGGAGCAATAGCGCCATATGTTGCTGAATTTGTTCGGTTAAACAATACACAAGTGATAGGAACTACCAGAAGCGGAAAAATCAGAAATCCGATTTTTAAAAAAATTCCTTGTATTGCATGTGATATTACAAATTTTAAAGCAGTAAAAAAAATTATATCCGAAAAAAACCCTGATGTGGTTATTAATTTTGCCGCAATTTCTACCCTTGCTCAAAGTTGGGAAAATCCAGCCAGCACTATGGCCACTAATACAGGAGGAACATTGAACTTTTTAGAGTCTCTTAGGCAGCTAAAGTCAGATGCATTATTTATAGCAGTAGGTAGCAGAGAGGAATATGGAAATGTTCCAATCAACCGCCTTCCAATAACTGAAAATGAATGCCTTAATCCGGTTAATCCTTATGGTGTTGCAAAAGCAGCAGCAGATCAATTAGCAAAACAATATTATGAAAAATATGAACTTCAAACTATTTGCACGAGATTATTTAATCAGACAGGGCCTATTTGGCCGGAACGCTTTGTTGATTCAAATTGGTGCAAACAAATAGCCCTAATCGAAACAGGAAAAAACAAACCTGAAATTAAAACGGGAGACTTAAATTCGGTTCGTGATTTTACTGATTGTAGGGATATTGCTAAAGCATATTGGGCGCTTTCAGAAAAAGGGAAAATAGGACAGGCATATAATATTTGCTCAGGAAAGAAAGTCATTATGAAAAATATGCTTGATCAGTTACTTTCAGCTTCAAAAATCAAAATAAAAATAAAAAAAGACCCTTCACGAATTTTTAAAGATCAGATTCGCGAAGCTTGGGGAGACAACTCAAAATTACAGCAACACACGGGGTGGAAACCTAAGATTGCACTAAAAACTACACATGAAGAATTATTAGATTATTGGCACAAAATATGCAAGTAGGGAGCACCATGGAGTTATCTGTTATTTTACCGACTTACAATGAACGTGAAAATATTGAAGCGGTTATTTTAGAACTTGAATCATTTTTTTCAAAAAAAGAAACTTTTGAAATTATTGTAATTGATGACTCCTCGCCAGATAAAACTGCAGAAGCAGTACAAAAAATGCAAAAACGTTTTTCAAATCTAATATTAATCAAGGATCAGCCAAAAGAGGGGATAGGAAGGGCACTTGAAAAAGGATATGACAGAGCAAGGGGAAATTGGTTACTGTCAATGGATGCTGACCGTGCTTTTTTGACAAAAGATCTTGAACGTATTATTTCAGAGCGCAAAAACGGGTTTGATTTTATTGTTGGATCCAAATATGCACAAGATTCAAATTATGTAAAAAATTCATTTATTTCATGGGTGCGCAGCAAAATAAGCGAATGGGGAAATTTGTACATAAATTTAGTAAGTGGCGTTCCGTTAAAAGATTTTTCCATGAACTTTCGACTGTTAAAAAAAGAGGTGTGGAAAAACATTAAACCAAAAGACAAAGAAAATTTTTTCCTCGTTGAAATGATTGTACAGGCGCAATATAAAAAATACAGGATAAAAGAATTAGGTGTTTCTCTAATCCCGCGTAGTTTTGGCGTATCAAAAACTCAGGTCGGAAAACAGATGGGAAAATTTCTGCTAAAGTCAACTGCCTTGTTGTTGAAACGGATAGCAAGGTGATTACTTGGTTGTTTTTATAAAAGCATACTTTGTAAGTTTTATATTAAAAAAGGAAAAAGAGATGCAATGAATTCAAAAGTAACAAAAATTGAAAAGTGCAGGGTATGCGAAAATACCGGTCTTACACCGATTCTTTCATTAGGCGAACAGTTTGTTTCGGATTTTATAAACAATGAAAAAGAACAGGGTATACGGGCACCTTTGGAACTTGTTTTATGTGATTCCTCTACTGGAGGATGCGGACTTTTACAGTTAAAACATTCTGTAACTGCTGAAACAATGTACAAACAATATTGGTACCAATCAGGAATTAATAAAACTATGCAAGAAGCATTAGCGGATATTGTCAATAAAGCACAGCAATTTGTAAATTTAAAAAAAAATGATTTAGTATTAGACATAGGATGTAATGATGGAACATTATTGCGTGCTTATAAACAAACTGGATTAAATTTAATTGGTTTTGATCCTGCAACTAACCTGATACCCCTAGCTCGTAAAGGCACTACAAAAATTATAAACGATTTTTTCAATGCGCCTGCATTTCAAAAAGAATTTGGATCAAAAAAAGCAAAAATCATCACCAGCATAGCAATGTTTTATGATTTAAATGACCCGAATACATTTGTTTCAGATATTAGTAAAATATTGGACGAAAACGGGATTTGGATAATACAAATGAGTTACCTGCATGATATGATAAATCAAAATGCATTTGACAACATTTGTCACGAACATTTGGAATATTATTCGCTTTTTTCATTAGAAAATCTTCTCAAACGCCATAATTTACAAGTAGTGGATGTAGAAAAAAATGATGTGAACGGCGGCAGTTTTAGAATATACATCGCACATGAAAAAAATTCAACTTCAATTGAACTTCAAAATTCTAAAAATAATGTTTCTGCAATGCGCGAATATGAAAAAAAAATAGGCGCCAATGAAAGAGAATTTTACAATTCATTTGCAAACCGTATTTTGCAACTTAAAGTTAAAACAGTTGCATTTATAAAAAAAGAAATTGAAAATAAAAAAACCGTCTGGGTGTATGGCGCATCTACTAAAGGAAATGTATTACTGCAATATTATGGGTTAGATAATAAACTAATTGTTGGAGCAGCCGAACGTAATCCGGATAAATATGGCAAAATGACAGTTGGAACACACATACCTATTGTTTCAGAAAAAGAAGCAAGAGAACAAAACCCGGATTATTTTCTATTGCTTCCCTGGCATTTTTTAAATAATTTTTTAGAAAGGGAACAGGCATTTTTGGAAGCAGGGGGTAAATTTATAGTGCCTCTTCCAAAAGCAAAAGTTATAAGTTCAAAAAACGAAATATTCATTTAAAAAAATCAATTGTTTTCTTCAATCCATTTTCAAGAGAAATTTTTGGCACCCATGCAAGTTTTTCGCGTGCAAGTGAAATGTCCGGAAGCCTTCTTTCAGGATCATCCACAGGAAGACCCTTAAAGGAAATTTTTGATTTGCTTTTGGTAAGTGAAATAATTTTCTGTGCAAGTTCGAGGATTGTTGTTTCAACAGGATTGCCTATATTCACCGGCCCTTTTTCAGGAGAATTCATTAAGGAATAGAGGCCCGTAACCATGTCATCAACGTAACAAAAGCTTCTTGTCTGGTCGCCTTTGCCATAAACCGTAATGGATTCGCCTGCAAGTGCCTGGTTTATGAAGTTAGGTACGACCCTGCCATCATTGCCTCTCATTCTTGGACCGTAAGTGTTGAATATTCTTGCAATCTTCACATTAGAATTATTCATTTTTCTGAAAGAAACACAATACGCCTCACCGAATCTTTTTGCCTCATCATAGCATGAACGCGGTCCGACAGGATTTACGTTTCCCCAGTATGTTTCTTTTTGCGGATGCTCCAATGGATTGCCGTAAACTTCTGATGTTGAGGCAAATAACAAAGAGGCATTTTTTTCTTTTGCAATGGCAAGCAGATTCCTTACTCCAAGCGAACCGGCATCAAGTGTTTCAAGGGGCTTTTCCTGATAATCGACTGGCGATGCCGGAGAAGCAAGATTATAAATTTGTTTTACTTCAAAAGCAACTGAAAATTCCTTTGAAATGTCCTGCTCAATGAAAGAAAATTTTTTGTTATCCATTAAGTGCGCAATGTTGTTTTTGTTTCCTGTAACAAGGTTGTCAATTGCAACAACATCTTCGCCCTTGGTGATAAGAAAATCACAAAGATGTGATCCTATAAATCCTGCACCTCCGGCAACAATGATTTTAGCCATTGAATTCCTCTCTTGCCTTTCCGAGGTTTTCAAAAGAACCTATGTCAAACCAGTTTTCTGTGAAAATGAATGCATGCACTGGCTTGTGCCTTGAAAGCCATGCAACAAAATCACCCGCATTGTCCGGTGAATTTCCAGGCTGAAGGTAAAGGTCTATTTCCTTTACATCAGTCTTTGTGAAAATGTAACAGGCTGTTGCCGCAAGTGTGCTTTTTGGTTCAACTGGCTTTTCCTCAAAACCAACTACTTTTTTTTCCTTATCAATTTCAACAACACCAAAGCGCTCTTTCACAAGTTCCTTGTCTTTCATGTCACGGCATGCGACAATGCTTGTCCCTTTTTTTTTGTAAAAATTGTAAAAATCCGAAATTTTGTATTCGAAAAGATTGTCGCCCGCAATAATCATTAGTTCATCATCCAGCTTCAGGTCCTTTATAGTGAAATCAATGTCCCCGACAGCTCCGCGCCTGTCATCATTGGATGATGTCATATCGTTGACAATTTTTATCGGCTTTGGATATTCAAAGTCCTTTACCCAATATTCAAATTCCATTGCGAATTTTTCATTTGTAACAATAAGAACCTCGTCAATTTCCTTTACTGATTTCATGTTCTCAAGAATGTGACCGACGATTGTTTTGCCCTTAACTTCCAAAAGCGGCTTTGGTTTGTTTTTTGTAAGTGGCCATAATCTTTTTGCGTAACCTGCTGCTAAAATAAGTGCCTTCAAAAAATATCACCTTCCAATCCCAATGTATTTGAAGCCCATTGCCACGAGTTTTTCCCTGTCATAGGCGTTTCTTCCGTCGACAATTATTTTTGAGTTCATTTCCGCACCGATTTTTGCGAAATCGAGCTCTAAAAACTCATTCCACTCAGTAACAAGCATAACTGCATCGCATCCTTTTGCCGCGGCATAAGGCGATTTTTCGTAATGTATTTTTGGCAGGAACTGTTTTGCGTTTTCCTCCGCTATCGGATCAACCGCAACAACCTGTGCTTTTTCTTTTACAAGTGCGTGAATTATTTTGATTGAACTTGCTTCGCGCATATCATCTGTATTTGGCTTGAAAGCAAGACCAAGAACACAGATTTTTTTCCCTGAAAGAGAACCAAGTTCTTTTTTCAGTTTTTCAACAGGCAGCATTTTTTGGTACTCATTGACTTTTTCAACTTCCCTTAAAATATCAAGTTTGTATCCGCAATCAAGGGCAATTTTTTGAAGAGCCTTGACATCTTTAGGAAAACAACTGCCGCCATAACCACAGCCCGCATTGAGAAACTGCTTTCCGATTCGCGCATCAAGCCCCATGCCTTTTGCAACTTCAGAAACATCGGCATTCACGCGGTCGGCAATTGCGGCAATTTCATTTATGAACGAAATTTTTGTCGCAAGGAAAGCGTTCGAAGCGTATTTTATGAGTTCGGCGCTTTCAGGGTTTGTAATTAGAATTTCTTTTCCAAGCGGCTTGTATAAATCTTCAATTGCTTTTGCCGCTTCGGAATTATCCGAGCCTATTACAACACGGTCAGGCTCAAGGAAATCCTTTACCGCAGAACCTTCCCTCAAAAACTCAGGGTTTGAAACAACCTCTATTCGGTGTTCTGAAAATTTTTCCGCAAGCTCCTTAACCTTTCGCGAGGTGCCAACAGGAACTGTGCTTTTATCAACAATTATTTTTGGCTCATTCGCATTTTTTCCGATTGTTTCCGCAACGGCATAAACATATTTCAATTCAGCCTTGCCGTCATCGCCCTGCGGAGTACCGACAGCGATAAAAATTATTTTGGAATCACTGATTGCCTTTGCGGAATCTGTTGTGAATGAAAGCCTTTTTTCAAGGACATTTCTTTTTACAACTTCCTCAAGACCTGGCTCATAAATTGGTATTATTCCTTTTTCCAGCGAGGTTATTTTGCTTTCATCAATGTCAACGCAGATAACTTGATTTCCAAGATCCGCGAGACACGCTCCTGCAACAAGGCCAACATAACCGGTTCCTATTACCGCTATTTTCATTAAATCACTTAAAATTAAAATTTGCAAAAAATGCAAAATCAGTATGCAATAATGTGTTCAGGTTATTTTAAAAGAGATTGGTTCAAAACACAATTTCGAAAAATTGATAAAAAATTTAAACTACCTAAGGGTTATTTGATACATGAATGTAAAACAGGCATTTATTCTTGCGGGTGGCAAGGGTGAAAGGCTGAGGCCGCTTACGGACAATATCCCAAAACCACTTGTGAAGGTAAAAGGAAAACCGATACTGGAATACTGTATTGATAATCTCCTTGCATATGGAGTTACTGAAGTTATTGTTGCTTCAGGGCATATGCATGAAAAGATTGAAGATTATTTTGAGAGTGCTGAGCATCATAAAAGAGGAATGGAAATTTCTTTTTCGGTGGAAACGGAACCGCTTGGAACAGGAGGTGCACTGAAAAAAGCAGAAGAACTGCTACATAATAGATTCTTTATGTTGAATGGGGATAATATTGCAGATTTTGATTTAAGTGCGATTGAAAAGGCACATAATAAAAATGGATGCAGTGCGACACTTGCGCTGCAGAAAGTCAATGATGTTTCAAGCTTTGGTGTTGCAAAAATAAACGGGAAAAAAATAATTGATTTTGTTGAAAAACCTTTGCCTGAAAATGCACCAAGCAATCTGGCGAATGCTGGTTGCTATCTCATTGAAAAAAAAGCGCTTGATTTACTGCCCAAAGGATTTAACCTTATTGAAAAAACGCTTTTTCCTGCACTTGCAGAAAAAAAGGAACTCGGTTGGATTGAGCATAAAGGTTATTGGTTTACCACAGATACAATTGAAAGACTGAAAAATGCGGAAACCCGATTAAGTTCTATCGAACACCAGCGAAGATAGAACGCCCTACCGCCGCGGGCCTGCGGCGGTTTACCACAGATACAATTGAAAGACTTAAAAATGCGGAAAGGAAAATAAAATAAACAAAAGGGCATTGAGTCCAAACGAAAATGGCATGCGTTACCGCCGGACGCAAACGGCGATTGAAAGACTGGAAAAAGCAGAAGATGGATTAAAAAAACAAAATAACCCAAGCCCATCCGAAGATTAATATATTAATAAATAAAAGAAAATAAAAACGGTTTTTTCATATTATTTTTCCGTGTGTCTGCATCCTGTGCCTGTAGAATTTCCATGAAACAAAAATTATTACAGGAAGCGATATTGCAAGAGTCAGGATTTCAAAATACTGGTTCAGAAAAGTGTTTATTTCCGCACCAAAGAAATAAATTACGCCTGCCACGAGGAAAAATCTGCCTGCTCTTGAAACAATACAAGCTATAACAAATTTTTTCTTTTCAAGCTCCATTATGCCTGAGAGTATTGTAAAAATTTTGAACGGAATCGGAGAAAATCCAGCTGCAACAACCGCCCAAAACCCTAAATCTTTGTAGAGTTTCTGCACGTGTTCAACCTGCTGTTTTTTTGCAAACTTGAGAAGAAGAGGCTCGCCGAATTTTTGGCCAAGAAAATAACCGAATAATGCGCCAAGAACGCTTCCAATGGTTGCGATTAATGCAAAAAAGAATGCCTGTGATGGCGCGGCAAGGGAAAAGGCAATTATCAGAATGTCCGGCGGCACGGGAAAGAAACTGCTTTCTGCGAAGGCAAGAATGAACAATCCTGCCGGCCCGAATGAGCCGAAGGTTTCCTTTGTCCAGAGAATTAACCCCTCAAATAATGCCATAAATAAACACGTTAATGATAATCAGCAGGTTGTTTTTAAAAGAAGTTACTAAGGAAAAAATAGTATTGCAGAAAAATTTCTGTAGGGGTGAAATCAACTTGAACAAGAATATCAGCGCATTACTATTAGCAGTATTATTTATCACAGGCCTGGCTTTTGCCGCGGACCCAACTGTTTCTGTCACAAGCCCTGGTTCAGGAAGTTATCTCAAGGATGGTTCACACTCAATTGCGTTTACAGTAACCGATGCCGATGCGCCAATGGACGTGAATGCCGACATTTATTACAGTACAACTGCAGGCGGATTACAAAATCTAATTAAAGCTGACCTTAATTTGCTTGCGGGAAGCTGTACAACAACAGACTTTTCAACAGGGGCAACATGCACATACACCTGGAGCCTTTCAGGAGTATCTGATGGCAATTATTTCATTGATGTAAAAGCAAGGGACCTTAGCAATGCGGACAATGCAACAGGTTCAGGCGATTCATTCATGATTGATAATGCATTGCCAACAATAACAATTTACAGACCGCAGGACGGCAACACATCGTACACCTCAACTCTTGTAAGCTTTGATGTGAACAGGAACGGAAGCCCGGTAAACAAATCAAGCATTGCTGTTACACTTGTCGGAAACAGCAGCAGTTTTTCAAATTCAAGCTGTACACAAACAAATGGCAATTATCATTGTGAATACAATGAATCAAATATCACCATAAGCGGAACAGCATACACGATAAGGGTGAATGCATCAGATTTTGCTGGAAATGCCGCTGCACAGGCTGATTCGGATTTCACTTTCCTTGACAGCGATGTCCCGGGAAAAGTCACTGGTCTTACTGCAACATCAGGAGATGTGCAGATTGTACTTTCGTGGACAGCTGTATCAGCAGCTGATTTGAATGCTTATTTTGTGTATATGTCAACAAGCTCAGGATTTACCCCTGACGGAAGCACATACATTGGCACAACAACATCAACAAGCTTTACCAAAACAGGATTAAGCAATGGAACAACATACTATTTCAAAGTTAGGTCAAATGACACATCTGGAAATTTCGGGGAAACATCGGATCAGGTTAATGCGCAACCGCAGGCAGCATCATCAGG